>OJIY01000034.1_pt1 | contig 200522 bp, 170 predicted proteins | sample 1596061 | NCBI WGS metagenome assembly OJIY01 (sample SAMEA4350111, study PRJEB24818) | metagenome | biome: human; feature: gut; material: faeces | place: Denmark | collected 2013-09 | reverse complement strand
GAGCAAGAGCGCCTAGCTAAAGAGCAAGCCGATAAAGCCAAAGCCGAGCAAGAGCGCCTAGCTAAAGAGCAAGCCGATAAAGCCAAAGCCGAGCAAGAGCGCCTAGCTAAAGAGCAAGCCGATAAAGCCAAAGCCGAGCAAGAGCGCCTAGCTAAAGAGCAAGCCGATAAAGTCAAAGCCGAGCAAGAGCGCCTAGCTAAAGAGCAAGCCGATAAAGCCAAAGCCGAGCAAGAGCGCCTAGCTAAAGAGCAAGCCGATAAAGTCAAAGCCGAGCAAGAGCACCTAGCTAAAGAGCAAGCCGATAAAGCCAAAGCCGAGCAAGAGCGCCTAGCTAAAGAGCAAGCCGATAAAGCCAAAGCTGAGCAAGAGCGCCTAGCTAAAGAGCAAGCCGAAGAGAAAGCAGATACCAAACCACCCGTTGTGATCAGCAAACCTATCGACATTGAAAACACCTATAAATCAATACAATTAGTCGCTGAAAATGGCTATAAACTGATAGATATGCAACAAGGACAACTGCGCTATTTAGCTTCTGCAACCTGTTCTGTCGGTACTAAAAAAGCCTGTATTAGTGGGTTTGCGCACTACCAAAATGTAAATAAAGCCAATGCAACACAAACGGGGTTAAGTGGTGCTTATCGTTTTGATATTAACCATATTCCATTAGTTGTAGGGCTTGCCATTGATACAGATATCTCTTCTTCATTACCTAAAGGCTATCAATATCAAGGTTATGCATTACCTTTAATTGGTTTTAGCCTAGATTTAATACCCTCACTCAATGCTGAATTAAATAGCAATGCATTACATCTGTCATTAAAAGGCGCTTATTTAAATCGTAAAGTTTCTATTGAAAGACAAGCATTAGCAGATTCTGAATCAGGTAAAGGCAATAGTAAGATATCTGGTTATCACATTGATTTGCAAGGCTCTTATCCATACGCCATATCAAATGAATTTATGCTTACACCATTTGTAGGACTTACTTTTAATCAAATCTCACGTTCAGCTTATAGTGAAACTCAAAATGCCCAATTTGCAGCACACTATGATGCCCTCAAAATGCATTCATTATTAGCCAAAATAGGATTGGGTATGGATCATTTATTAGGTTCCTCTTTCATACTAAATACAAAAGCAGGATTACTGTGGAACTTATCACATTATCAAGGAAACTTCCGTAGCCATATTGACTATTTAGGTCAACAACAAATTGATTATTTAGAAAATAAAAAGCAGTTAAAACAACGTCCATTTGTTCATATTGGATTAATGTATCAAGTGGATAAACACTCATCTATTGGTACGAAAGCAAATTGGGAAATGACTACATATCGCAATCACGATATGCAATTTGGTATTGACTACACTTATCGCTTCTAATTCCTTATTGTTTTGTTTAGGGTTAATTTTAGCTGTATTATTTAGCTTCCTATAAAAATATAGGAAGCTCTTTTTTATTAGCTGATTGAAGAATTCAAATTTAAAATAGTAGAATTATTTTTTTCTTCATTAACCCACCACACCTTCGTCGATACTTTTTCAAGCAGTGCTTTATTGTGGCTAAAAATAATCAAACTTAAAGGACGCTTCTGACTTTCATCGATCAATACTTGCCAAATATCAGCTTGAATTTTCGCATCTAATTGTGCCGTGACTTCATCTGCAATCAATATTTGAGTACGAGGATCTAACGCACGTAATAACGCAATACGTGCCAATTCTCCGCCAGATAGTTCATTAGGTCTACGTGTTAACCATTCTGATTTTATTCTTAATTTTTCAAACCAATCTTTATCTGGCGACCAAGCATCACGAACACTATCTCCTGTTGTTCTAAACGGATTAAAACATTTATCAGGATGCTGAGGGACTAATTGAATAGGGCAATAACCCTTGTTAGATAATGGTTTGCCATTAACAAGAATTGAACCTTGAGTTGGTGCTTGCCACTGCGCTAGAACACGACCTAATGTCGTTTTTCCTGTACCGCTTGGCGCTGAAATACCCAGCCTTTCTCCAGCCTCTAACGAAAAGGAGAGATCTTGCCATAACACCTTACCTGCTTGCTGAACAGATAATTGTTTTAACTCTAAAAGTGGCATAAAGATAACTCCAGCAATAAGAAAGCTTAATAACTCAATATGATAATGGATTCAGTGATGTTTCTGTTTGACTTAGAAATTGTTGTTCAGGTAATGCATTCCAGAGTGCTTTTAACCATTCGCTACCTTCATGACGATTAAGCATTGTGGCAGGGATAACTTCATTAACCTCACCTTGATTGAGTACAGCTATCGTATCTGCGAAACGTGCGGCAAGAGCTAAGTCATGTGTTACCCAAAGTATAGATTTACCCTGATTACATAATTCTCTTAAGTGCCCTAATAATAGACATGCGTGCTCATCATCAAGCCATGAGGTAATTTCATCAGCCAAAATATATTGTGCGTTAGAGAGTGTTGCGTTACAGGCTAATACGCGTTTTGCCATCCCCCCTGAAAGTTTAGCTGGGTATGTTTTCACTAACGAGCCTGAAAGGTGATAAAGCCCCAATTGCTGCACAATATCATCCGATGTCACTTCAGCACCGCTTAAATGCGCTGAGCGACTTAATTGTTCACCGATACAAATTAAAGGATTAAGTGCTGTCACTCCCTGAGGAATATAGCAAAAAGTATTTCCTCGATAAGCAATAAGTTCTCGTTCACTTAATGTATGCCCATTCAGTTTAATCGAGCCACGAACTCGCATATTAGCAGGCAAAAGTCCCAATGCACTTTGAAGTAATAAACTTTTACCTTCGCCACTTCCCCCCACTAATGCCAACATTTTACCCGGTTTAATATCCAGAGAAATTGATTTTAGCAACGGTTGCCAATTTCGTTTTCCCAACCACCGAAATTGGGCAATATCAATGGAAAGCTGCTCAAAACTTAACATCCTGCCCCTCTTAACCACAATTGTTGCATTGCCTTAGCAAATTGATCGAAGATCAACACTAAGCACATCAAAATAAGTCCCGGAAACACAACCATCCACCAAGAGCCGGTACTTAAATAACGTAATGCGTCAGATAACAGTAAACCTAAAGAGGGCTCATGAGCAGCTTGCCCAAAGCCTAAAAAACTTAATGCCGCACTATGTAATACCGCGTGAGGAAACATCAATAACGTTCCCACAATCCACTGCGGTAATAACATTGGAATGTAGTGTTTTTTTACACATTCAAAAGGTGAATTACCAATACGACGCGATAACATCACATAATCGGCCTCCCGAATACGTTGAATTTCGCCACGTAAAATCAACGCAAGTTTAGGCCAATGAGTTAATGCCACTGCCAGAATCACTCCTTGTTGCCCGCCCCCTAAGGTAAAGCAGATTAAAATCAATAGTAATAAATGAGGTAATGCTAAAAGCGCATCAACAACCCCTCTGACCAGAAAATCACAATAACGATTAATCGAGGAAATACCTGCAAACAACAGAGCAATAGCACCACTGACAATCGCACTTGTCACACCGATATTTAAACTGCTTAACATTCCTTGAAAACAACGTAACCACAAAGAGCGCCCCAAATTATCAGTACCGAACCAATATTGATCTGATGGAGCCTGATTTCTAGCCAAAAAATCCATTACGATATCAGTATGAGAAACAGAAAAGCCATACGTAACTAACCCAATTAATGCAAGGGAGACTAATAAAAGTCGTAACAAAGGCCTATTCGGATCGTAAATCATGAGTCTCGTAAAATTCCTTTATTAATACGTCGTAATAGTGTGTTAGAAATACTATTACCAAAGAAAATTAAAATAGTACTAAAAACAACAATCCCCATTAATAAGGGAATATCGCCTCGTAATCCTGCATCAACAGTAGCCTGCCCTAAGCCGGGATAAGCAAATACTTTTTCAGCCAAAAGAGAGCCACCAAGTAATTCACCAATTGATGCAAACTGTAAGCAAAGTGCGGGTGTAATGGCATGACGTAGAACATGAAATAGCATCATAGCCCAACCTTTATCACCTTGAGCCTTAGCAAAATGAATAAATTCACTGCCCATCACTTCAGCAACTTTTGCACGAGTATGCAGTGCGATATTCCCTGTGCCTAATAATCCAAGGGCTATCATTGGTAAGATAAGATGGGAAAAACGCTGACTTAATGTTGCTGTTTCTGCACTACTTCCCATCGGCCATGCACAACAAATTGGTGCCCAATGCAAAGTGACAGAAAACAACGATAACAGAAGCAATCCTACCCAGAATGTCGGTAACGAAGCTAATAAATAAGAGAGAGTAGAAATAATTCTATCCGGCCAACGATTAAGATATCGACCTGCGACTAATCCCATGACCACGCCAATCACACCAGAGAAGACCCAAGCTGAAAAAAGTAAAATAAAAGAAGGCCCTACACGCTCGCGAATAACCTCAATAACAGGCATGTTATACAACATAGAATAGCCAAAATCGCCTTGAATAATTTGACTAAACCAAAACCAAAACCGCATCCATAAAGGCTGATCAAGCCCCCAACGAGCTGCAATTAAAGGGTATTGCTCAGGAGGGACATTCAGTAAATCACTGCCGATATAAGCCTTAATAGGATCTATTGGTGAAAAACTTAATAAAATAAAAACACCTGCTGTTGTCACCAACAGCAGGCAAAATAATCGCAGGAAAAAACCTGCACTGTGACGTATTACTGACAAGTCCACTTCCAAGTATCTACGCTATTTAATAATGACCATGAACCATGAATTTCAGGCGTTCCTGTTCCCAGATCAACACAGGGGTTCGTCAGGTAAGTATGTTGCACATTCATCAACCAAGCCCAAGCGGCATCACCTTTTACACCCACGCCGTTTTTCCCATCCCATTCTACTGCTTTCCAATGAGGAACTGCTTCTTGCCATGTATGGGCATCCAGCGCAGCTTGTAGGTGTTTCTCGACTTCAGGATTTTTGTAATAACCTGGATTATAATAACCAACGCCAGCAGCATTAGCACTGTAGTGATGATATAGTTCCATAGGATCAAGACTGCCCCAGCCAAATAAAGTCGGATTTGAGTGCATATAACGTTCTACTGTATCCCAACTTCCTGATTTAAGATCCATTTGAATACCAAGAGGTTGCACTAGCGCACGAATTGACTCAGCTAAATCGCGACGAGTTGCATCACCGCTGGTATACCACAGGGTTAATTTAGCTTCTAAACCATCTTTTTCACGAATGCCGTTTTTATTGGGTTTCCAACCTGCATCTTCAAGAATTTGCTTGGCTTTTTCAACATCACCATCTTTAAAGGCTGCATCTGTTTGATCCCAAGGTAAACCTTTCACTCCGGTATACGCAGGAATAGCATAACCATCAAGCACTTGCTCTGATAATAATTTACGGTCAAGAGCGTAGTTAATGGCTTTTCGAATGGCGATATCTGCGGTGATATCATTACCAATATCATAGCCTTGCGCATTCTTTTCACCTGATTTTACCATTGGAAAAACAATACCGCGGTTTTCAACACTCGGTCTTTCCCATAATTTGGTATTTGGTAAATTCTTAGCCATTGCCGCCGTTGCTGGTGGGATACGCACAATCCCTAGCTGTCCACTTTGAGCAGCAGCAAAAGCGGCATCTTCATCAAGGAAAACGAAAATGAGTTTTTCAAAATCGTTTTTCTGCCCGGCATAATAAGGGTTAGCTTCAACTATTAATTGCTGACCGGGTTGGAAACTGACCATGCGATAAGGACCAGCACCAATTGGTTTTTGTGCATAGGTTTTTTCATCATACTTATCTGCAGAAACAATACCTAAAGAGCCAAGTACGTTCACAAACGTACTTTGTGGTGCTTTTAAGGTAATAGTGACATGTAAATCATCATCTGCTTTTGCAGAAAGAAAATTCCCCATATCTACTTTACCGCCACTTGCAGCCGCATTGTTATAAGTAAATACGATATCTTTTGCTGTGATAGGTAGACCATCAGAGAATTTTAAATCAGGCTTTAACGTTAATTTCCATGTTTTACCATCTTCACTTGGCTGATAGTCACTTAACATATTGCTATACCAAGAGAGATCCGCATTTTGCTTTAATAATGGGCTATGAAGAAGTAAATAGCTCCCATGACTCCACCCCAGCATGGGATCAAAACCTTCTGTGGGTTCTTCACCAATAGCCAATTTCAGCGTTTGAGCGGATGTTGCAAAAGGGATACTAAGTGCGGCTAAGCAAGTTAAGGTTACTAATGATTGCCGCCAACCAAACCGAATAGACATAAAAACATTCTCCGATTTTTTAGATACGACTTATCACCAGTCTCTAATCCCATAAGAAAAGAGGCTGAAATAAGATAAATAACAATGATGATTACGATGCTCAGCAATTGTTGCAGATAAAGAATAAATCAGTGGCATCATAATAAATTTTTTTATTCAACTACTCGAATAATATTCGACAGTTTATTGATTTTACATAAACTTTTATTAAGCAATAATACTCATTATGACAAACTTCTAGCGAGTGCACAGTATTTTTCTAATAAATAAGTTATATATTTACCATTGAATTTATCAGTGAGCGTAAAACGAAATAAAGTGACTTTTTAACGAAATTAAATTATTTCATTTTATTTAATATACAATGAAAATAAAAAAGGCACATTATTGTGCCCTCCTACGATTAGGAATTTAATATTTTCTTTAATTTAAAATAGCGCCGCCCTAAACGCCAACGTAATCTAAAATTTTTCGCATTTTTCCAAATTAATAACCATATTCCTCTATCAAAAAACTCTTTAACTATTTGTTTTTTAACTTCAATAGATTGAATAGAATTGATTGAATGAATAATCCCCAAACCTTCTTTTGCGATTTGCCAATAACATGCATTGATATTTTTCGCGACTTCCTTATGCTTTTGATTAATAGCATCAAGCATCTCTAATATTTTCATGTAATTACGAATTGTTCGAACATGAATAGTATCATTAGGTGTCGTATGAGAAATGGATTCAGAATGAATAAAGTAGTCATAGTAACGCTCATCAATATATTTAACACGCTTCGCTGTTAATAATACTTCTGTTGTCCATGGAATATCTTGATGATGTAAGCCAGGTTCAAAATAATAACCATGAGCAAGTAGAAATTCACGTCGATACATATTTAACCAAGTTACATGTAAGAATTTCTTAGAATTTAATGCCATTTTTAGCCATTGTGGTCCCGTTAAAACATCGGTTGAATGTAATCGACTAGATGGGAATATAGGACGAGAAGGACGTCCATCGGCATAAACATAATTACCATTACAAGTTAAAATATCTAAATCATCATTTTTAGCAATATTAAGCATTCTATCGTACATATTAGAATGAATTACATCATCAATATCAGGAAAAACAATATATTGTCCTTTAGAAATATTAAATCCTATATTACGTGCAACAGAAACACCTTGGTTTTCCTGATCAATAATAGTGACATTAGGAAATCTGTCTTTCCACTCTTGTAAGATTTTAAGTGAGTTATCTTTAGAACCATCGTTAACTAAAATAAGTTCCCAATCATCCAATTTAATAGACTTTAACCCATTGAAAAATTGATATAAAAATTTCTCTCCATTATAAATGGCAACCACAATACTCAGTTGAGGTATAGAAGAAAACATAACCCACCTTTTATATTCTTAGCAAAGAAAAGAAGCTTCCTCCTAAATAGTTAGTCTTTAAAATTAAAAAAAAAGTAATGAAATACTAAACTAGTATTCATTAATTCTTAATAAAAAATTAATTTTCAACTAACTAAAAGTGGAATTTGTATTTAATCAAGATAAGTATAATTAACTTCTTTTAATCTCTTATGAAGAAAGGGTTAAGGTGGTTTGTTTTTTAAAAGAAATAACTAAAGGAAAAATTAAGGTTAGCACATAAAAAGCATGTTATTAGCGCTATAACTTTATTTATTAATGAGTAATATAAGTATTATTAACACTCATTTTTATAGCTAATGAACAGTATCGGTGTCATTAACGAAAAACATCCGCAAAGCGGATGTTTTAGTTTTTATTTATATCTATAATTTTTGGATACTTGTTCTATTTTTATTCTTCGATATCTTCTTCATCACAAACTTCAAGTTCAGGAAAGTAATCAATTCGCCAAGACTTGATCCCTTGATAAACTTCATCAACAGCATTTTTGACCGCCTCGGTCATTGGGTAGTAAAAACCGACTAAATCGGGTTGGATCCCTAAAAAAGTGATATCAGGAATATCATCTTTTAATTGATCGATAAGAAAATTCAGCGGCATATTATGGGTGCTCATAATAAACATTTCCGCTATATAATCAGGATCTATCACCCTAATTTCGCCGGGATTTAAACCAATATCAGCAGCATCAACAATGACAACACATTGAGGTTGTAACGCTCTTACTTGATAAGAGACATTTTCAGGCGCGCTTCCCCCATTAATCACAATCCATCCCTCAATGGGATCAGCTTCCATTAACTCTGCAAGCAGAGGACCAGCTCCATCATCGCCCATCATGCTGTTACCGACCGTTAATACCACTTTAGGTGCTGTCATTGTGTTACTCATGGTTTTCTCTTTACAATCAAATAAATCGCAGGTTCTGCGTAGATCTCACCCAATAATTTAATTAGTGTTTGACTCCATTCACTAAAAATAGGATCGTCATTTTTAGTGAGAGGATCGAATGCCAATGCTAACAAGTGAGTATGTTCTGAATTAATATTGATTTCGCCAAATGTTAGTAATCCCTGCATTTTGCGCTTGGCTTCACCTTCAGGTAATAAATCAATCCACGCTTTATATTTTTCTAAAGGGCAAACTAATTCCGTTTTTAAACAGTCAATCATTCCCACATGGTGGCCAATTGCGAGTGAATAGTACATTACCTGTTGCGCTTGTTCAGGAATATCATCATCGCTATCAACAAACTTTTGTCTTAATGACCAAAAATAAACTTTAGCGTCATCAGGCATAAATTCCTCCTTGGCTTAATGAATAGACCAGACGTTTTACAATCTCTGATAAACGAGGATCGTTAGCTTGTCTCAACCATGCATCAACACGACCACTCACTTCTTGAATAGTGGCGCCTTCTAATAAGGTGAGGAAATGATCACTGATTTGTCTTCCTTGATAATAGCCAGCTAAACGACGTGCTTCACGCTCAATCATCACTCTAGCATCTAAAGGAATAGAAGGCAGAATTAGAGACGCTTTTTCATTCTCTACTTCAATGTGCGATTCGCCTTTTAATTTTTGGTCTAACAAACCCAGTGCAACAGCAAATCCATAAATCGTCGCCGCAGGTGTCGGAGGGCAACCGGGGATCCACACATCAATAGGCACGATAGATTCGCTACCACCCCATACACAATAGAGATCGTGGAAAATACCGCCACCACAGCCACAAGCGCCATAAGAGATACAGATTTTTGGATCTGGCGCTGATTCATAAGCACGTAATGCAGGAACACGCATCTGGCGCGTGACTGCGCCAGTAAATAATAAAATATCAGCATGACGAGGTGAGGCTACCACTTTGATACCAAAACGTTCAGCATCAAAAACCGGTGTAATTGCGGAGAAAATTTCAATCTCACAACCATTACAACCACCACAGTCAACACGATAAACATAAGCTGAACGCTGAATATCTTTCAACAATGTTTGTTTTAGCTTTTGCACCTGATCATCAAGGGTGATCGGTTGGCTAACATGATGATTAATGGGAATTTCTGGTAGACTCATTTTATTGTACTCCCGATCTCGCCCATACTAATATTTTCACGGCCATCAGATAACAAGTTATGTTTACGCTTACATTCAGGGCAGGTTTCAAATTGCGGTCGCATTGCTTCCACGGTATTTTCATCCCAACCAGATTGCACTAATAACGCCATCGCATATTCAACGGATTTTTTAGGGGTAAATGGCTGATGACACTCACGGCAATTCAATAACTTAAACGTTCCTTTAATATAAAGGTCTGATTTTTTCGTCACCGCCGTTTCAAACATATCCGATAAAACAATCGCTCTTGTTGGGCAAACTTCTTCACAACGACCACAGTAAATACAGCGACCAATAAACAGTTGCCAGTGACGCTCACCTGTTTCTAAATTGGTTTCCATAGTTAATGCATTAGCAGGACAAGCCGCAGTACAAGCACCACAAACAATACACTGCTGTGGATCATATTCAGGCTTTCCTCTAAAGCCATCGGGTAAATCCAAAGGCTTAAACGGATATTTGGTCGTTGCTTCGCCTGTTTTGATTATGGTTTTAAACAATTTTAACATCGTTCATTCCCTCACTTGAGCGGCGAATTTTTACGTTCGATGCTATAACGTTCAATTTCTTTATAAGAAACTGTTTTCGATTTACGTTTTTTCACATCGACGAGCGTTACCCTGTCAGTACAGGAATAGCAAGGGTCAAGGCTACCGATAATCAATGGCGCATCGGATACGGTATTTCCTTGCAACATATAACGTAATACAGGCCAGTTAGCATAAGTCGCCGCACGGCAACGCCAGCGGAATAATTTTTGGTTATCGCCCAACATACTCCAATGAACATCCTCACCGCGGGGTGCTTCGGTAAAGCCCAATGCAAATTTATAAGGTTGATAAGTGAAGCCTTCCGTTAATAACGGGCCTTCTGGCAGATTATCTAAGGCATATTCAATCATAGCCATTGAATCCAAGACTTCTTTAATACGAACCATCACACGGGAGAATACGTCGCCACCTTCATAACTAAAGAGAGTCAGTGGAAGATTGCCATAATCGGCAAATGGATGGTCAAAACGCACATCACGTTTAAAGCCACTCGCTCTGATCATAGGACCTACAGGACTAAAATCACGGGCAACCTTTTTGTCTAAAATACCCACACCAACAGTACGCTGTTCCATATTAGGCGCAGTGAGAAGAACATCAACAAGTTCAGTAACTTCACGACGCATTTCTCTTATTAATTGAATGGTTTTAAGGCGCTGATCTTTTAAGATATCGCGACGAATACCACCAATTAAGTTCAAGCCATACGTTTTACGTGCACCAGTGAGCATTTCTGCAATCTGCATTGATTTTTCACGAATGCGGAAAAACTGCATAAAACCAGTATCAAACCCCGTAAAGTGACTGGCTAAACCAATATTTAATAAATGACTATGAAGGCGTTCAACTTCTAATAAGATTGAACGAATGGTATGCGCACGACGAGGCACTTCAATGCCTAACGCATTTTCAACAGAAGTCACATATGCCACGCTATGTGTAAAACCACAAATCCCACACACGCGGTCTGATAAGAATGTCACTTCGTTATAACCCATACGGGTTTCAGCCAGTTTTTCCATACCCCGGTGAACATAGAACATGCGGTAATCAGCATCGACAATATTTTCACCGTCGACGAATAAACGGAAGTGCCCAGGTTCGTCTGAGGTAATGTGCATTGGGCCAATAGGTACTACGCGCGCATCTTGCTTACCGTCATTCACAAACGGGTAAGTCTCCGTTTCTGTCGTTGGTGCTGGACGTTGACGATAATCCATTGCATCTTTACGCAGTGGATACATCTCTTCAGGCCAGTCATCTGGAAGCACTAAACGGCGCTCATCAGGTAAACCAACAGGAATGAGTCCATACATATCACGAATTTCACGCTCCCCCCAAACAGCGGCAGGTACACGTGGTGTTACTGATGGAAATTCTAACGTGATTGGACTGACATGGGCTTTAACCACAACCCAGCATTTTTCACCCTCTTCCATTGATAATGCGTAATAAACGGCATAATCCCCATTTAAACTACGCTCATCATTGCCAAATAAAACAGGTAACCAACCCCCTAAACCGTAATATAGATACTCCACCACTTCAGGAAGTGATCCCGTTTTTACTGTTATCGTCAATTGATCAGCAGTTTGTCGCTCTTCATCAAGGACAGCTGATGGGAATTTCTCTCGAACTTTGGCAACATAATCTGCACCCAGTTCTTTTCCCTCTTTTCTACTGACATAATTTTGGTAGCTCACGTTACATCTCCTGAACTGATGTGGATTGATTGCTGATTAAAGTTGTTGGCCATGCATAAGTTGGTGACTCATTTTTATCGAGATTCATCACGATATTAGCGGCATTTTCTAACAGCTCGCTGACAGGTTTAGGAATATGAGTTCCCATTAACAGCATAAGGGCAATCAAAATGACCATTGGTAATGTGGTTAAAATCCCCAGCTCACCTTTAGCAACAACATCAGGTTTTGGACCAAAAACAGTTTTAGCCACCATACGAACTAAACCACCTAATACTATGGTTAGTAACAATAATAGTAGAATAGTTAAACCGATGTGTTGAGAAGCTAAACCTGCCACAACAATCATAAACTCACTGATAAAGACGTTGAATGGAGGCATGCCCCCTAACGCTAACGCACCACCAGCAAAAAGGGCTGCACTTAATGGCATCACTTTAAACATGCCTTTCACGACATTTAAATCACGCGTACCGTATTTCAATAACACGTTACCAGAGCCACAGAACAACAGCGCTTTCGCTAAACTGTGGTTTAAGGTGTGAAATAAAGCAGCCAAAATACCGATTGGTCCGCCAATCCCTAACGCGACGGCGATTAATCCCATGTTTTCCACACTGGAATACGCTAAAAGACGCTTCATATCGCGCTGAATAAGAATAAAGAACGCCGCAATAGCCACAGAGAGGAAGCCAAAAATTAACAGTAAGTTACGAGTGAACTCGGTGCCAATAGCCGCATCAATAATGATGTAGTAACGAATGATGATTAATAGTGCACAATTCAGTAACACCGCCGATAACAGCGCACTGACAGGGCTTGGTGCTTCACTGTGCGCATCGGGCAACCAAGCATGCATAGGGAATAACCCTGTTTTGGTACCAAAACCGATTAAAATAAAGACAAAAGCTAAATGCATCAGTGTTGGATCTAACTGGTCTGTATATTTCAACACTTCAGTCCAGAAGATAGCCTGATCTGGATCAGGCATAAAGCTTGCGGCATTGGCATATACCAAAATAGTACCGAAAAGACCAAACGCCACACCCACACTACAAATGATGATGTACTTCCACGCTGCTTCCAGAGAAGAACGTTGACCATAAATTCCGACTAAGAATGCAGAGCTTAGGGTTGTTGCTTCAATGGCCGCCCACATTAAGATCAAGTTATTACTCGTGATTGCTAATAACATGGTGAATAAAAATAGGTGGAAGAATCCATAGTAGTTACACAAAGTGCGTACTGAGATTTCACCCTCATCCACTTCGTGACTCATATAACCAATAGAATAAAGCCCCGTTAAAAAGCCGATAATGCCTAAGATGGATAGGAATAATGCGCCTAGGCTATCAACGTGAACCCAATTAGCAGCAGCCAATATTTCGCCATGAGACATGACATCTGCCACAGTCCCTAACGCAGCGATTAACAATACGGTGATACCAATAGCATGAATACCCGTCACAACAGGACGCGCACCCGCTTTTAATAACGGACTTAGAAACGCCAGTATTGAAAATACCAACGGTGCAAACATTAAAATAGTTAACATGGTTGTTTGGTTCATCTCCTCACCCCTTCAGCGCGGTCAGTTGATCCACGTTCAGTGTGTTGAGCGTGCGGTAAATCTTACGAGCCAACACTGCCATTACAATCACAGCAAAGATGGCGTCAGTGGCGATACCGATTTCGACTAGTTCTGGTGCTCTCCACGCTAATAGTGCCAGTGTTAAGTGAGAGCCGTTTTCCATTAAGCAGTAACCAAAAGCTTGTTTTAGGATATTTCGTTGAGTCACGATACAAAGCAGACCCAACATAAAGTGTCCCAAAGAAACTGCGAGTGCAGGTTTCAAATCGACAACCATTGGTATTTGAATTGGCTCAACCACAAACCAGCTTAGAATGACGATAACAGCCGCCAACAACATTAAGAGTGCAGGGCTAATAACACTGATATTCGCACTAGGATCCGATAACTTACGGAATGCAAATCCTAAAATAAGTGGCACAAGCAGAACTTTAGTAAAGAAGGCGGTAATTGCCCACAGAGTCAGTTGGTGTGCATCTAACGTATTGGCCAAGGTGACAAAAATCATCACCAAGACGAAAGATTGCAATGCATAGAACCAACAAGAAGCAATCGGCTTTTTCGCGCCAATGACCAATAGCGAAGTTATCATCATTAACCCCGCCAAATTGTTTACGATAAGTGCTCCAGTCATGATTTATCTCCCTTATCCTAGCCAAGTGACTGCGATAACACTGGATGCAAAGGACATAATAATCAGTATTCCAATGACAATTTGCATTGCCATAGGAACTGGCTGTCCTTCCTCAACCTCTTTACTGAGTTTGCCCGGCACAACACGACCAAACCAGTAGATAAACCAAGTGAAGCTAGCCACAGATTCAATCAACACTAGCACCATAATTGGTGTCATCACCCAGAAAATACTCGACAATTCAAAGCCTGCGGCAAAAATTGGGAATTTACTAAAGAAGCCATTAAGTGGTGGAACACCTGCAATTGCCAGCGCAGCAACACAAAAACCCACGCCCAATAATGGATATTTATTAATTAGCCCTTTTAAGCGAGGCAACATACGAGTACCACAGCTATAACTCAACGCACCCGCAACTAAGAAGAACAAGCTTTTAGCGAAGGCATGGTTAAAGATATAAGCAATACCGCCTTCAAACGCTTCGCGTGGTCCAAAGATAGAGATAGATAATGCGAGAAAGATATAAGAGAGCTGAGTAATCGTTGACCATGCTAATAGGCGTTTCATATCTTTTTGTGGCAGATACATCATAAAGCCATAAATCAGCGTGATTACTGCCATGGTAATACCTACCCATCCAATAAGATGAGGAACATCACCATCTGCTGACATAATTGCACGAGCAAAGATATAAACACCGACTTTCACCATTGATGCTGCATGTAAGTAAGCACTTACAGGGGTTGGAGCTTCCATTGCATCAGGTAACCAAGCTTGTAGCGGTAATTGAGCTGATTTCCCCCAAGCCGCAAAGAGAATACCGCCAAACACAATCAGTTTGGTTGGTTCATCTAAGGTTGCAATGGCGGTTAATTCAAATGTACCCGTACTGACAAATAAGGTTGCAGCCGCAAGATAAAGACCGATTGAAGCAACGTGAGTGATCAATAATGCCTTCATTGCTGAGCGGAGTGATTTTTCAGATTGGTAGTAACCGATTAATCCCCAAGAACAACCCCCTGTGATTTCGAAAAACAGGAGTTGGCCCAAGATAGTTGATGAAAGCACTAGACCTGCCATCGCACCAATAAAGATCAGCAGGAAGGCATAATAGCGACGAGTCCCTTCATGAGGATGCTCACGGTTGCCATCAGTCAGATAACCCGTGGAGTATAAACTCACCAGTAATCCTAAGAACACAACAGCGAAAGCAATCAAGGTACTCACACGGTCAATGGTAAAACCAAAGAGTGCAATATCACCATATTGTACTAGCGTAATTGTCGTATCGACTTTACCTTCAGCGAGAAACTGCCAACCTAAAGCAACCGTTCCTAATGTGGCTAATAAAGCGAACAGTGTACATAACCACTTCGCCATCCGATTTGGCATTAAGGACGTAATCAGCGCCCCCGCAAATGGGATGAGTAAGGTCGCAAGAGCTATATTTTCCATTGTAATCATCGCTCCTTATAGACCAGTTAAATAGAAAACAAGAGCCAGTGCTGCAACACCGAATCCTAACCATGTCACATGGTGAGTTAGCAGGAAGCGACCACGCGCTAAACTGTTTTCAACCAATGACGCTAATACAAACACCACTAACAATTTCACCGCCATTAAAACTAACGCTATGATCAGTGCAATGAAGGTGAATTCTGTTGCTTTACCGAAAGGAATAAATATGGCTAAGAACAGTTCAGCTACTACGACTTGTTTTAAGCCAAGACCCAATTTCACCATGGCAAAACCAGAGCCTGAATACTCAGTTAATGGCCCTTCTTGTAACTCTTGTTCAGCTTCAGCAACGTCAAAGGGCATTTTGCCCATTTCGATAAATGCCGCAAAAGCACAAGCTAATAAGGCTAACAATGTGGCTGTAGGTGATACCCAACCTTGAGCCAGTGTTGCACTGATGGTGCCAACGTTGGTTGAACCCACAATCAAAGCCACCACAATCAGTGATAACACTAAAATTGGCTCAACTAACACACCCAGTGTTAATTCACGGCTAGCACCAATACCAGCAAATGGACTTCCTGAATCCAGACCAGATAAAGAGAAGAAGAAACGATAAAGTGCAAACAGATAAATCAGTGCAATAAGATCAGCCGCACCCGCAAACAGTGATGTTGCAGTAAAGACGGGCAGTGCCATAGCAACCACTAACATACTTCCGAGTAACACATACGGCATCACTTGGAAAATCACACCAGATTGCTCAGGCGCTACTGATTGGCGTTTAAATAACTTAAAGATATCTCGATAATCTTGCAAAATTCCAGGGCCTCGACGCGAATGCATCTTGGCACGAATTGTGCGCGAAATACCTGTACATAATGGGGTTATCGCCAGCAAAAAGAGTGCTTGTATTAGTGCGAATATTCCCATCATTAACGTAGGTGCTTCTTGGAAAGTCATAAGTCCCTCTCCTTACGCTGCGATGACTAAAAGCAAGATGACCAGCGCTGCGACAACGTAGAGACAATAGAGTCTGAAATCCCCACCTTGTAGGCATTGGATACGTTTTGCAAAGCGTTGGATACCACGAACCAGAGGATAAATAATGCGTTCATCCCAGAATGGTTCGACCTTTTCAGCACCGAGCTGTGTTTTATTAAAACCACGAGACAGCAATGGAGATGGATCAAGTTGTTTACGCATACGATAAAGTGGTGCAAACATACTACGTAACGCTTGAGTAAAGCCACCTGCTGACACTGCCATGTCTTTTTCCCATACATAACCACACGCCCAAGGATCACCTTTACGACGAAACGCAGGTTGATTGCCTTTCAGGCCGAGATAAATCAGGAATGGGATAAGCGGTAAGGCAATTAATAAAACAAATGTTAATGCTGGAGAGAACATTGCTTGTGATGCGGTATCAGGAACAAGCATTGCGCCTTGAGTCACGGTTAATGCGCTGGTTTCGCTAAGTGACATTGCAATATTTGCAATAATTGGCGCAACAAAAGCAGCCCCCACACCTAACACAACACAGAAAAGTGCTAATAAACCCATTGCAATCGTCATTGGTAAAGGCACTTCTTTCGCTTTTGTTGCTTGTTCGCTACGCGGGCCACCACAGAAACTAACACCATAGACCTTAACGAAACACATTGCCGCTAATGCCCCTGTAATTGCCAACATAATAATGGCAATTGGGCCACTTAAGCGCATTACAAAGTTACCTTCGTAACTCATCGAGAAAAGAGATTGATAGGTATACCATTCACTAACAAAACCATTTAATGGTGGTAACGCTGAAATCGCCATACAACCAATTAGAAAGGCTGTTGCGGTATAAGGCATTAGTTTTGCTAAGCCCCCCATCTTATCCATATCACGAGTGTGAATTTGGTTAATAATGGCACCTGCACCAAGGAATAATAATCCTTTGAACACCGCATGGTTTAATAAGTGATATAAAGCACCTAACAGACCAAGTGCTGCTATAACAGGATGATCAGTTGCCATTCCTACCATGCCAACACCCACACCCATTAAAATGATGCCGATATTTTCAACAGTGTGCCATGCGAGTAAGCGTTTTAAATCATGCTCTGCTAAGGCGTACATAACACCTAATACAGAAGAAACAGCACCAAACCCAAGAACAACAATGCCCCACCACATTTCGGTGGCACCTAATAAATCGATACCGACTTTGATTATCCCAAAGATACCAATTTTAACCATTACACCTGACATTAATGCCGATGCGTGTGAAGGCGCTGCAGGGTGAGCTTTTGGTAACCAACTGTGTAATGGCAACATACCTGCTTTGGCACCAAAACCAAAGAAACCCAGTAAGAACACTACAGAGGCCATTGCAGGTGAAAGAGAGAGTTGACGGAATGAATCAAAATCAAGGCTACCACTTTCACGCCACATCAAGAAGAAGGCAATCATGATTAACACGGAGCCTGCGTGAGCGATAAAGAAGTAAAGTAAACCTGCGTGAATAGATTCGTCATCTTGATCAGCAATCACTAAGAACCAAGAAGCCAGCGACATCATTTCGAATAGGATAATAAAGTAGAACGCATTATCCATCACCACTAAGCCAACCATAGAAGCAATAAACAGATTCATAAAGAATCCCATGCTCCAAGCGCCACGTCCTTTATATTCTTGCACATAAGCAAGAGAATAAAGTGCACATACACTGACCAATAATGAAATAACGAACACCATAAAGGCGCCTAACATATCCATACGTACTACGAAGGCTGCAAATTCAAATGGGCCTGCCGCGGTAAAAGTGGCGATCTCACCACCCAAAATAACCGGTAATGCACTTAAAACACCTAAAACACCGCCGATGATTGCGCTGATCCCTGAAATAAGGATTGCCAACCCTTCCTGTTTCTTTAAAAACAGTGCAATAACGCCACCAACAACATACAGGATGACTGACCACAGCAGTAACTGAAGAGGTTCCATATTACTTCCGCTCCTGTGTCAAAGTAGATAAATCGTCAAGACTTGTGACAGGTTCCATCACAGAATCTAAGCGACGCGTTTTCATCTGCTCTTCAAGTTTGTCTTCTTCAACTAAATGCAATGCATCTGTCGGACACACCTTGACACAAGCAGGACCTTCATCAGAGAAAGCACATAAATCACATTTCACTGCAATAGCACGGACACCCACATTCCATGCAAGAAATGGGTTGGTTGTTGGAAGGCTTGCTGGCACATCCGCCAACATCTCTTCAGGAACAAAATGTTCAAAAACCGCTGGTAAGTTAACGGGCTTACTGCCTGATGGTGTAATTGCCCCAAAGGGACAAACCAAACCACATAACTTACAGCCAATACACAGGCTCTCATTAAGAAAGATCATATTATCTTCATGAGTGATGGCATTGACTGGGCACACGCGAGCACAAGGAGCATCCTCACAGTGCCGACAAAGCATCGGTGCTGTTTGATCCTCCACTTTTACCACTGTAAGACGCGGATGCGCCTGTAACCCCACAGCTTGGTGAACTTCTGAACAAGCTGCCATACAGGTATTACACCCTATGCATCGTTGTGGCTCTGCAATTACAAAGCGATTCATTCGCCACATCCTCCGAGAAAAACGTTTAACAGCATTACTGTCGTCAATTTTTCTTTAGATGAAGCATATTTCATGCCAAGAGAGGTTCTAATTTATTTACGATAAAAATCATTGAGATAGAAATATAAGAAGGGATTAAGAATGACGTATCGACAATAATGACGTTGACAGTAAGTGGTGAGTTATAAACAACAATTTTGTCGTCACTATGATTAGATATCAAAAATAGCGGAGCATAGAGAAAAAAATGGCTGAATTATCGTTAGATAACTCAGCTAAGTTCAAATACGTAATATTAATATTTTCTTTTATAACATAAAATTAAGGCATTAAAGGCGATACCAGTGGTGTTCTTTCATCATTAACCACTTTACCAAAACGTGCACTGCCCGCATTCCAATCGGTGATTGCTTGTTGAATTTCTTCCTTACTACGACCAATAAAATTCCACCACATCAAAATATTTTCCTTTAAAGGTTCGCCACCTAAAAAAAGAACTTTAGTATCATCGCTTAATTGAATAACTAACGATGACTCATGTTGTGTACTAATATAAGCAAGTTCATTAGCTGTAAAAATTTCACCTTTAATGGTCATTTCGCCCGTTAAGACAAAAAGTCCATATTCATATTTAGGATTTAATGATAAGGAAATACCCGTAGCATGTTTTGCCATAATATCCATGCCAACCATGGGTAATAAACATAATACGGGAGAGTTGTAGCTTTGATAATCACCGATTAATAACGTGAAGTCAGCGCCATCAGCTTGCCATTTAGGTAGTTCAGGATAGTGATCAAAGCGCGGTGGCATATTTCTTTTATCGTTTGGTAGCACTATCCATAATTGCGCCAGATGGACCTCTTTTTTATCGCCGTGACTATCTTCTGAATGGCTAATACCGAGGCCTGCTGTCATCAAATTAACTTGTTGAGGGCGAATAACTTGCTGAAAACCGAGACTATCGCGATGTAAAACTTCCCCTTCTAACATCCAAGTAAAAGTTTGTAAGCCAATATGGGGATGTGGCGAAATGGCTAATTTATCGATAGAGTCATTAAAAACAGTAGGGCCTAAATGATCAAGAAAACACCAAGGCCCAATTAAACGTTGTTTTTTATCAGGTAAAGCACGATAGGTTTCAATCCCTCCAACATCTCGCATTTTAGAGGTAATACGTAATGGGGCATTTACTGCATCATCGTGTTGATGTTCCACTGTTCACCTACTTTTAATTTCTTGTTGAGTCATAAAAATGCTTTGTTTATTATTTTAATATAGATACTAAATCTTTACCTATTTTATAAGCAAAATATATCACTTAGTAAAAAATAAGCCTGAATATTCAGGCTTATAAAGGTGAGTCATTAAACTTGACTTAATTTTTATAAATTCTCTTTTCTACTTGTTTCATTGAATTTAAGCCAGATTGTAAATCTTCCGGTGTTGCTTCTGAAAAACCGTCTGTAAAGGTTGCTGATAAATAAGCGTCAACCATCATTTTTGCTTTAAATGGGGTAATTAATAATCCTCCCATAGCGAGAATATTACAGTTATTTATAATTTTACAAAAACGAGCACTGGTAACGCTTTCACAGACACCACAATAAACATTTTTATGTTTATTCGCACTGATACTCACCCCCATTCCTGTACCACAGAAAACAAAGCCAATATATTCAGGATGTTCAGAAATAATCGAACCAACTTTATCACCTACATCACAATAGCCAATAGGGCCTAATTCTGTGAGATCTTTTATTGTGTAGTTTTTTTCTGATAAATAAGATTTAATCGTGTTTTTAAGCTCAAATCCTGAAGGATCTGCCCCCATAATAATCATTTTATTTTCCATATAGCCTCCTAAATGAATTTAAGGTCTACGGGTAAATATAAGGCATTGATAACATTAGAATTGAAAAAAAAATCAACACCTATTCTTTATATTCAATCTAAATAAAGTATAGATTATAATTCTGTTATCTGTTTTTTAATATGGGAAATTTATAAAAAGAAGAAATAGAAACTTATTCTATATATAAGATCTTCAACCTATGAAATAGGTGATTTTTATTGCAGTATAAATATAGATAATAAAAAAATAAAAGAGATATATCAAAGTAAATGTCTATATAGAAAGGGTTTCCCTAGTACAAAAATATAAAATAAAGATCAATAATATTACAGGATTAATGTTTTTATCTATACTCTTCAATATCTCTTAAAGGAAAGTCAAAATAACTTAAAATAAATATTGCTGTGGATTATCTTTACCAAAATAACCGACACATTCATTCTAAGAAAATGGTTATTTTTTACCAATTCCAATATTGAATATAGCATTCAGTTTTGGCATTCAAATATAATAAAGGGATAAATAAATTAGGCACAAAATAGTAACATAGAAAATAAAATAATGTAGTAATACAAATCACTCAGTTTTTTAGAAAGAATATACCGTCTATTATTCAATATTTATCAATTAAAATAAAAAAATACCGCAAATAGTTAACATTATCTGCGGTAATTAATTATTGTACTTGATATTGCAACTCAGTAAAATAATCTATACGATTATTTTACACGTGATACGTATTCACCTGAACGAGTATCAACTTTAATAACTTCACCGATTTGTACAAAAAGTGGAACTTTAACAACAGCCCCTGTACTTAATGTTGCAGGCTTACCACCAGTACCCGCAGTATCACCTTTCAGGCCAGGATCAGTATCAACGATTTCTAATTCAACGAAGTTTGGTGGAATAACAGCAATAGGGCGGTTATCCCACAGTGTTACGATACACTCTGCTTGGTCGATGAGCCATTTAGCATTTTCGCCAACGGCTTTCTCGTCTGCGGCTAATTGTTCAAAGGTTTCGTTATTCATGAAATGCCAGAACTCACCGTCGTTGTATAGGTAAGTTAAGTTGATATCCATGACATCAGCACCTTCTGCTGAATCAGTAGATTTAAATGTTTTTTCCAGTAATTTGTTAGAAATCAGTTTACGCAGACGCACACGAGCAAATGCCTGACCTTTACCTGGTTTAACAAATTCACATTCAGTAATGACGGCTGGCTCGCCATCTAACATGATTTTAAGACCTGAACGAAAATCGTTGGTATTATAAGAAGCCATGAATATCCTCTAACTTTTTTAATTTAAAATGGCATAGCCAAAAAATGGCACACATTGTAACTCATAATCACCCCACCAGAGAAGTCTGGTTAACACAACTCGCGCAGGCAATCAGTGATCCTGTTGAATTACTCCAACTTTTAGCATTGGAACATCACGCTGATCTCCAAAAAGGGGCTCAGGCGCGACGGCTTTTTCCGCTACGGGTTCCCCGTGAATTCGTTGCACGCATGAAAAAAGGCGATCCTAACGATCCATTACTTTTACAAGTATTAACTGCAAATGCTGAATTTACCCTAACACCGGGATTTTCTACGGATCCGTTAGATGAGCAACAAAATGCGGTGCCAGGTTTATTACATAAATATCAGAATCGTGCATTGCTTCTGGTCAAAGGTGGTTGCGCTGTCAATTGTCGCTACTGTTTTCGTCGTCATTTTCCTTACGAAGATAACAAAGGAAACAAAGCGAATTGGCAAAAGGCAATAGAGTATATCAAAAATAACCCAAAACTCGATGAAATCATCTTCTCCGGGGGAGATCCTCTGATGGCAAAAGATGATGAGCTTGATTGGTTAATCACACAATTAGAAGCCATTCCTCATCTTAAACGTTTACGCATCCATTCTCGTTTACCTGTGGTGATTCCTGCTCGTGTCACTGATGTACTATGTCAGCGCTTACAACAATCACGTTTGCAGAATATTATGGTACTGCATACAAATCATGCGAATGAAATTAATGACGTATTACGAGAAGCGTGCTTAAAGCTAAAGAAAGCCAATGTCACTTTATTAAATCAAGGTGTGTTATTGCGAGGTGTTAACGACAACGCTGAAGTTCTCGCAGAATTAAGTCGCGCCCTGTTTGATGCAGGCGTTATGCCTTATTACTTGCATGTTCTAGATAAAGTACAAGGGGCGGCTCACTTTATGGTGCCAGACAGTGAAGCTAGAGAGATTATGAAAGGACTTATGAGCTTAGTATCAGGTTATATGGTACCTAAACTTACTCGTGAAATTGGTGGTGAACCAAGCAAAACATTGTTAGATCTCGGATTACGCCAACAATAATCAATATCGCAGAAACAAAAAAGCTGTAGTTCAATTCATTATGAAGTGACTACAGCTTTTTATTTTCTATTAGTAGACTAATAAATAATGAATAATTTACCTGCCTTTATTGGCATTTATAAACTTGCCCACTCATTTTGCTATCTAATGGTGCAAAGCTATCAACGAAACTGCCTGCGCCAGTACCAACGTTAAAAATAACGTTACCGCCCATTGCCGCTGCTTTATTACGTAAATCATTAGCAGCACCACGCAGTGATTGACTTTCAGTACGGGAACCTGATAACCAGTTATTTTGAACACCTGTCACTGTTCCTAATAATTGGCACTCACTGCCTGGTTGCGTATCAGTGATTTGTACCTGTGAGCCCGCAGTGGTTAATGTGTTTGTTGCAGAACAGCCCGCTAATAACAACGCAGTAGCTCCCAATAACAATTTAATTCGCATGATCCCCTCATTTATTTGAGTGTCCGTTTAGTTACGACAACAATATACCTTGTCATCCCTCTGATGCGCAAAAATAAATCATTATTACTATCTCACATTAGCCAATAGCCTTAAGATATTATTTTCGCTTTACACTTATTTTAACGTACAAATTCGGCTTTGAGATAGACAAAGCAACAATGCATCTATTCTACACCGCTTTTAGGCTTTTAAAACAATCTGACCTATTTTCAGCCTGCACAGTGCGAGAATGAACACATTATTTGTTCATTTTTTTTAAATTGTCAGACAATCAATCCCCTCTGCCGAATAATATTGCCCCAAAAATAAACGTGGTGAAATAAAGAGAAATACAAAAACAAGTGAATAAAAAGCCACCTCAAAACACAAAATAGACCAACAGGCACCTACCACAACTGGGAGCAACGACAAAGGGTTTTTTCTGACAGTGAGCGGGATAACCACACATAATGACAGCAAAAGAAAGGCAATGACAACTACAACAACGATCTGTTATCTCATAAAATGACATAAAAAAACCGAGCCTAAGCTCGGTTTTTTCGTGTAAAACAGTAAGCTGATGAATTACATCATGCCGCCCATTCCACCCATGCCGCCCATACCACCAGCGCCACCTAAATCCATTTTATCATCTTTAGGTAAATCAGTGATCATTGCTTCTGTTGTGATCATCAGACCTGCGATAGATGCAGCAAATTGCAGTGCAGAACGAGTGACTTTAGTAGGATCTAAGATACCCATATCAATCATATCGCCGTAAGCATCCGTTGCAGCGTTATAACCGTAGTTACCTTCACCTGCTTTCACGTTGTTTACAACAACTGAAGGTTCTTCACCTGCGTTAGCAACGATTTGACGCATTGGCGATTCCATTGCACGTAATGCAACGCGGATACCTACTGTTTGTTCTTCGTTATCACCAACCATCTCACGTAGCGCGTTAGCAACACGAACCAGCGCAGTACCACCACCCGCAACAACGCCTTCTTCAACTGCTGCACGAGTTGCATGCAGAGCATCGTCAACACGAGCACGTTTTTCTTTCATTTCCACTTCAGTTGCTGCACCGACTTTAATTACTGCAACACCGCCCGCTAATTTAGCGACACGTTCTTGTAATTTTTCACGGTCATAATCTGAAGTTGCATCTTCGATTTGTTGACGGATTTGAGATACACGGCCACTGATTGCGTCTTGATCACCTAAACCATCAATAATAGTGGTAGTGTCTTTGTTGATAACAACACGTTTTGCTTGGCCTAAATCTTCTAACGTTGCTTTTTCTAACTCCATGCCGATTTCTTCAGAAATCACAGCACCGTTAGTTAACGTTGCGATATCTTGTAACATTGCTTTACGGCGATCGCCAAAGCCAGGAGCTTTAACCGCAGCAACTTTAACGATACCACGCATGTTATTCACAACTAATGTTGCCAGTGCTTCACCTTCAACATCTTCAGCGATGATAAGTAGAGGTTTGTTGGCTTTAGCAACTGCTTCTAGAACAGGCAGTAACTCACGGATATTTGATACTTTTTTATCAACTAACAGAATGAATGGGTTTTCTAATTCTGCTGTACCTGTTTCAGGTTTATTGATGAAATAAGGAGACAGATAACCGCGGTCAAACTGCATACCTTCAACAACATCTAGCTCATCTTCTAAGCCAGTACCTTCTTCAACAGTAATAACCCCTTCTTTACCGACTTTATCCATCGCTTGTGCGATCAAAGTACCAACAGTTTCATCAGAGTTTGCTGAAATTGTACCAACTTGAGCAATCGCTTTAGTATCTGAACATGGAACAGACAGTTTTTTCAGTTCTTCGACTGTGGCAATAACCGCTTTGTCGATACCACGTTTCAGATCCATTGGGTTCATGCCTGCGGCAACTGCTTTTAAGCCTTCGGCAATGATTGATTGTGCTAATACTGTTGCAGTTGTAGTACCATCACCTGCCGCATCATTAGCTTTAGAAGCAACTTCTTTCACCATCTGCGCACCCATGTTCTCGAATTTATCTTCGAGTTCAATTTCACGTGCTACAGATACACCATCTTTAGTAATAACTGGTGCACCGAAAGATTTATCTAAAACAACGTTGCGACCTTTAGGGCCTAAAGTTACTTTAACTGCATCTGCAAGAACATTAACACCACGTAACATTTTATTACGAGCATCTACACCGAATTTGACGTCTTTAGCTGCCATCGTATATTTCCTTTGAATTCGTTCAGTTTAAGAAGATCTTAAAAGAGAAAAATTATTCTTCTACAATTGCTAAAATGTCGCTTTCAGACATGATAAGCACGTCTTCGTTATCAATTTTTTCTGTTTTAACGCCATAACCGTCGTTAAAAATTACGATATCGCCAACTTTAACATCTAGTGGTTTAACGTCGCCGTTTTCCATAATACGGCCTTGCCCCACGGCTAAGATTTCGCCACGAGTAGATTTACCCGCTGCAGTGCCAGTGAGAACGATACCGCCTGCTGATTTAGCTTCGACTTCTTTACGTTTAACAATAACACGGTCATGTAATGGACGAATCTTCATTAATAGTGCTCCTATAAAAAAGTCCATATCAGGATTAAGGTTGATACCAGTGCCTAAGATGAACCAGTACCATGACGATACAGGTGGGGGCATCCGGTAAAACTTCAAGGGGAGAAGTGTGTTTTTTTTTCAAATTTTCCCCTTTTTAGTCGATTATGCTTTGGGCTAATTATTTTTTGTCAGAAAAATGGTCATTATTCTGATCTTCGCCCTTATTATTCAATTGGTTACTTGGTGAATCTTCTTTGCGCTGATACTCACCTTCAAAAGTGGTGCCATTCTGATGTGAAGAAAATCCGCCTTGAGTATGGCCTGCTGAATAAACACGAATACGAGAAATCAATTTAGTCACTAGCAGTGCTTGCAATGGTGGCAGTAATAACAGTAATCCCAAGAAGTCAGTAAAGAAGCCTGGGATCAACAATAGAATACCTGCCAATATTAACGAAACACTTTTCACCATTTCAGCAGCAGGTACTTCTCCTACCGCTAATTTTTGTTGCATTGAAGCAATATTTTTTACGCCCTGATTTTTTACCAATGAGACACCAACACAAGAAGTCAGCACCACAAGGAAGAGTGTTGTCAGTACGCCAATAGAAGATGCCACATTGACGAAAATAACAGCTTCTATATAAATAAGAAGACAGATAACAATTAATGGGAGCCAACGCACGTGGTTCTCCTTTTTATAAAAAAAGATTCATATTATTAATAGAAAGGAGTGTGAACTACATCTAAGCTGATGGTTTACGAACTCGCTTTTTCTTAGTTTATCTACATAATAATGGGGAGCCTAACACTCCTTTTCAAGGGGTATTAAAAAGAGAAGTAGAACTGTAAAATCCATGAGATAGATCACAAAAAGAAAATATTTAGACGTTATTTACGTATAAAGTGATCCAGCTTAAAGGTATTTGTTCACAACCCGAATATGATCATGTCAGTACCAAGCAAAACGGTAAGTTATATTACATTATTAACCGTTAACGATATATTTTATTAACAAGCGCATAACTAGACAGTTAAAATTTTAATAAGAAGGTTCTCATGTCAAATAAAACTCGTATCGAAGAAGACCTGTTAGGTAAAAGAGAAGTTCCTGCTGATGCTTACTACGGCGTCCATACTTTACGTGCAATTGAAAACTTCTACATCAGTGATCGTACCATCAATGATGTTCCAGAATTCATCCGCGGTATGGTCATGGTGAAAAAAGCAGCAGCATTAGCAAACAAAGAACTTCACACTATTCCTCGTGAAATCGCTGATACGATTATCAAAGCCTGTGACGTAGTATTAGAAACAGGTAAACACATGGATCAATTCCCAGTTGATGTATTCCAAGGCGGTGCAGGTACTTCATTAAATATGAATACCAATGAAGTTATCGCAAACATCGGTCTGGAATTAATGGGTCACCAAAAAGGTGAATACCAATACCTGAACCCAAATGACCACGTCAATAAGAGCCAATCAACAAACGACGCTTATCCTTGTGGTTTCCGTGTAGCGGTTTATAACTCTGTAATCAAGTTAACTGAATCTATCGAACTGCTGAAAGCAGGTTTTGATAGAAAAGCGGTTGAGTTTAAAGATATCCTGAAAATGGGTCGTACTCAATTGCAAGATGCTGTACCAATGACTTTAGGTCAAGAATTCCACGCTTTCTCTGTATTAATGAAAGAAGAAATCAAAAACCTGAAACGTACTGCTGAGTTACTGTTAGAAATGAACTTAGGTGCAACAGCTATCGGTACTGGTCTGAATACAGCGCCTGGTTACCAAAAACTGGCTGTTGAAAAATTAGCAGAAGTAACTGGTTTAGCCTGCGTTCCAGCAGAAGACTTAATTGAAGCAACTTCTGACTGTGGTGCTTATGTAATGGTTCACGGCGCATTAAAACGTTTAGCTGTGAAAATGTCTAAAATCTGTAATGACTTACGTTTACTGTCCTCTGGTCCTCGTGCAGGTCTGAAAGAAATCAATCTTCCAGAACTACAAGCAGGTTCTTCAATCATGCCAGCTAAAGTAAACCCAGTCATTCCAGAAGTTGTTAACCAAGCTTGCTTTAAAGTTATCGGTAATGACACTTGTGTCACTATGGCTGCTGAAGCAGGTCAATTACAATTAAACGTAATGGAACCAGCAATCGGTCAAGCAATGTTCGAATCAATTTCTCTGTTAAGCAACGCTTGTCGTAACTTAGTAGAAAAATGTGTTGATGGCATCACTGCGAATAAAGAAATCTGTGAACACTTCGTCTTCAGCTCAATCGGTATCGTTACTTATCTGAACCCATTCATTGGTCACCATAATGGCGACATCGTTGGTAAGATTTGTGCAGAAACTGGTAAGAGCGTACGTGAAGTTGTTCTAGAACGCGGTTTATTAACCGAAGAACAACTGGATGATATCTTCTCTATCGAGAACTTAAAAAACCCGGCTTACAAAGCAAAACGCTTCGATGATTAATAATTATGTTTTATAACATGACACTGTTAAACATAAGAATGAGCTCTTAAAAATACAAGGCACGGACTCTTTAAGAGACGTGCCTTTTTACTTGATTGTAAAAACAAAAATTTAACTTATCTTTCTCATTTTTTTAATTATCTCAAGGAGTAAACGCTATGCTAGCCGTAGAATTGATTATCGTTCTGCTGGCCATTTTCCTCGGTGCGAGACTTGGGGGAATTGGTATCGGGTTTGCCGGTGGTTTAGGGGTTTTAGTTTTAGCTGCTATCGGTGTTAAACCTGGTTCAATCCCTTTTGATGTTATCTCCATCATTATGGCTGTTATTGCCGCAATCTCTGCGATGCAGGTTGCTGGTGGTTTGGATTACCTTGTTGGCCAAACTGAAAAACTGTTAAGACGTAATCCAAAATACATCACAATTCTTGCGCCAATTGTGACTTATTTCTTAACACTATTTGCAGGTACAGGGAATATCTCTTTAGCAACACTGCCCGTTATCGCAGAAGTTGCAAAAGAACAAGGCATCAAACCTTGCCGTCCTTTATCAACAGGTGTTGTTGCCGCTCAAATCGGTATTACTGCATCTCCAATCTCTGCTGCGGTTGTTTACATGGCATCTGTCATGGAAAACCCTGCAATGGTCGGTGAAGGTAATACAGTAAGCTACATCACTCTGCTGTCTATCTTATTACCAGCAACGTTCCTTGCTATCATTCTGATGTCCTTCATCATCTCTTGGGTATTTAACTCAAAACTGTCAGATGATGCGGTCTATCGTGAACGTTTAGAACAAGGTCTGGTTGAGTTACGTGGTAGCCAAGAACGTAGAGAAACATTACCTGGTGCTAAATCATCTGTAATGCTGTTCTTATTGGGTGTTATCGGTGTTGTAACTTATGCTGTTATCAACAGCCCAAGTTTAGGTATCGTGAAAGAGCCGTTAATGAATACCACTAACGCCATTCTTATCATCATGCTGAGTGTTGCAACCCTTATCACTATCTTCTGTAAAGTGAAAACGGATACTATCCTCAACTCAAGTACTTTTAAAGCAGGTATGAGTGCATGTATCTGTATTCTGGGTGTTGCATGGTTAGGTGATACTTTCGTTTCAAGTAACATTGATTGGATCAAACTGACTGCGGGTGATTTAATCACTGGCCATCCTTGGTTATTAGCCGTTATCTTCTTCTTCTGTTCTGCACTGTTATATTCACAAGCAGCAACAGCAAAAGCATTGATGCCAATGGCTTTAGCTCTAGGTGTATCTCCATTAACTGCAATTGCCTCTTTCTCTGCGGTTTCTGGTCTGTTCATTCTGCCAACTTACCCAACACTAGTTGCGGCAGTTCAAATGGATGACACAGGTACAACTCGTATTGGTAAATTAGTCTTCAACCACCCATTCTTTATCCCAGGTACAATTGGGGTGGTATTAGCGGTCGGATTTGGTTTCCTCTTCGGCGGTATGATCCTGTAGTTTGAAGTAAAAAACGAAAACATTGCAAAAAAGCGCCTAGCGCTTACAAGAAATAAAAAAACAGAAAATACCCCGTCGCAAGATGGGGTATTTTCATTTTACCCTGCCGCCTCTTGCTTTCATTTTTAGTTAAAGTCTGCTAATTATGATGTTTTCGCGACAACGTGATTTAAGGAGATTTCAGTGCAACGTGAAGCGTTATTAGACCACGTACTTATCCAGCTGGAGCAATATGGCTTAGCGGCGACTTTACCGGAGCTTCTTCAAGATTCCGGTATCAATAAATCTCAACTTCACCCATTTTGGCCTGATAGAGATGCCTTAATTTTTGATTGTCTTCGCCATCACGGGCAACAAATTGATATTTGGCAACGCCAAGTGATGTTAGATGAAAAACTGACTATCGAACAAAAGTTACTTGCTCGTTATGATCAGCTCGCCATGCGTTTAGAGAAAAACCGTTTTCCTGGTTGTTTATTCGTTGCTGCTTGTAGCGCATACCCTGATGAACACTCTCAAATCCATCAATTAAGCCAACGTCAAAAACAAAGCTCATTTGATTACTCTAAAACGCTACTACGCGAGCTTGATATCGAAGACAGCGAGTTAGTTGCTAAACAGATGGAACTCATCTTAGAAGGCTGTTTAAGCCGTTTAATGGTGAATCATCATGCTGATGATATTATTACAGCAAAATTATTGGCAGAAGACATTCTTAAGATTGCTCAATGCCGTAAAAATGGCGCATTAAGTTAGTTTTGAGTACTAGGAAACGAGAAAAAGGATCCATTTTTTCGTTTGTACTCAATTTCTCTCTACTGAATAACAAAAAACAAATTTAATCATCAAAAAAGAGAAAGTTTTCTCTTCGACATGCAAAAAAGTGAATATCTTTACTGATTGTTATTTAAGCATTTTTTACTAAAAAATTGCTTATGATGAAAATTTAAACTCGAATAGAATAAAAAGAAAGCAAACGAACTTATTTTTGCATTTTTTATTAAAAAGACGTTGACGCATCACGCTGAATACGGTTTAATGCGCCTCGTTAGCCCGAATAGCTCAGTCGGTAGAGCAGGGGATTGAAAATCCCCGTGTCCTTGGTTCGATTCCGAGTTCGGGCACCATCTTTAGAAAAACCAGCCTTAGGGCTGGTTTTTTGCTTTCTAGCCTTTTAAAAAATCTTTCTCTCAATATCCTAGCTATTTCTTTTCTTATATGTTTAACAACACTGATGTGATCTCACATCAATTCAAAATAGAGTTGTATTCATAGTATTTCAATTAATTTGAAGCACTGAAAAAATATCCAGAAGATTATCAGAAAAAAGCAGATACAAAAAATTTTTGCTCATATATTGAAATCTATAGTAAACATCACAAATGCTCCACGAACTCCAGAGTTTAGATTAGGTAACACCTAGGTGAAGAAAATAAAAATTGATCACGAATTAAATTAGTAAATGGAAGATATCGTTTATTTTTTAGATTCAGTTTTAAGAAAAAGATCATTATTCTAGTATGGATAAATGATAATGGTTTATACATCGAGCAACCTATTTCAGAGCCACGATATTGACTTGTTCACAACAAATAAAAATTATTATCGTGAACATCATTAAGATTAAATATCTTTACTATTAATACATCATGATATCAAAGGAAGATTTGTTGTAATATATAATATGAATATTATTAATACTTAAGTTTATAAAAATTTAATATAATCATTAACGCTATTATTAACAATAAATAACAACATTATTTAACAAGCGATTATACTCCGTACATAAAATCCATATTAACCTACACTCTGAAAAGAATGAAATAAATAAGATATTAATAAGAATCACTCTTAATTTATTTATGAGATCTCACTCTAAAGATAAGAAATTAACTTAGGATTAATATCATAGAAGTGGTAGCATCAAAAATGCTATGAATTAAATATATAATTTAAATGACTTTAGTTTAAATAAATTAAAAACTTTTAAATATATTATCTTCAATTTATTAACAAAGAAAAGAATAAGTATCTTCGCTAATAATTATTTAAATTTACTATTCTAATTTTAAGATTAAAGTTATAAAAATATTATTCTAATTCAGTCTAGTTTATGTCGTTTTTATACTAGATTGATAGCAACACAACAAAAAAACTTTCAATAAAAGTGGGCGTACTATGAAAAGCATGTTTACGACTCGGGAGCTCCCTGACGTAGATCGGTTTTCCGTATTCAGGGATACAATAAAAGACCGCTTTTTATCGTCTTATGAATGCAATGAAGTCGAATTGCCCCCTCATTCTCGATTTTATGCCAACATTGTCGAGCAAAAGGTGACAAATATTCGCTTTATTCAGCTAGAGTCTAATGGTCACTGGGCGAGTAGTCGTCCTTTAGCTAATAAACTTAGCTTAGAAGAGCATTTCCAAATTGAGATACAACGTTCAGGAACTAGTCATCTTACCCAAGATGGGAGAACGGCATTTCTACGGCAAGGTGACTTTTGTATTTTTGATATGGCAAGACCTGTATCATGGTCTTTTGATAACGACTATTCGTTATTTAAGATCCTGATCCCAAGAGAAAAATTAGCATCACGTTTAGGCAACACGCAAAATCTGACTGCAAGAGCAATACGTGGTAATAGTATCACTGGTTCATTAGTATATAGCTTTGTGATGCGCTATATCCCTTTTTTGGATTCGATGCCACCACAACACGCTCAACAACTTGCCGATATTTTATTGAATTTAATTACCTCTGCATTTAGCGAATTCAGTATTGCGACACCACCTCAAAGCTTAGGAAGATCAACGCTGTTTTATTTTGCTCAACACTATCTTGAACAACATCTTTCCAATCCAGATTTAAGTGTTAATGAATGTGCTAGTGCCTGTGGGATCTCAGTGCGCTATTTACAGATGCTTTTTAAAGAACAAAATATGTCTGTACATCGTTGGATCTACCAAAAACGTCTTGAGAATTATAAAACGGCATTAGTTAACCCGCTTTTAGCAGAGAAAAATATTACACAACTAGCTTATGAATGTGGATTTAGTGATATTTCTAATTTAAGCCGAAAATTTAAATCTGAATTTTTTATGACTCCATCTGAGTATCGAAAAATACATTCTTTAAGATAAATAAATGAATTATCTCCCTCTCTAGTTTAGATTTTGGAGGTTATTCTAGAGGGGGAGATAAAGGTGATTACATTAGCCGTAACGAAATTCAATACCTAATGTGCCACAGGGATATTCCCATTTCTTTAAAATCGTCTCGCCACATAACACACGGCAAGTGCCACACTCTAAACACCCAGCATAATCAAAAAGATATTGCCCTTTATCATCTTTTTTATATAAGCCAGCGGGGCACGCTTTCATTAAGATTTCAAATTGTGCGGGATCGATATCATCTTTTAAGACAATATGTGGATTTTCTTCATCTACATTAAATTTATTAACGCCTAATTTAACGTCTACGTTTACTTGACTCATAAAGAACGTACTCCTTTAAAGCCATCTTTAATTAAGTTCATCACACCGACTTTCTTCACTTGAGACAGTATTTTCTTACGTACTGGTTTTTCTGGGCCATTAATCACGAATAAATCGTGCATGACATTAGTGGCCATTTGTGGGTAATCCGTGAAGAATCTGGTGTTATCAAGGAAAGCAGGTAGATCTTTATATAGCTTCATATCTTTCATAACAAAGCTGTCATTTAATAAAGATTGATAACAACTCAGCTCTTTTTGACTGTAGCTGTTTTGTTCTTTCGCCATTAAAACCGCTTTTGCGGCCGCTTCACCTGAAGCAATTGCCAGATCCATTCCTCTTACGGTATAACCCACATTGAGGCAAAATCCTGCGGCATCACCCGCCACTAAGACCCCATCTTTCACTAATTCAGACACCATATTCATGCCACCTTCTGGCACCATATGCGCTGAATATTCTAATAATTTTCCGTCTTTGATAAGGGGGGCAACAACAGGATGTTGTTTAAAATCTTCTAATAGTTGAGGAACTGTTTTTTCGAACTTATTGACATTATGCAGCCCTAAAACTAGGCCTAAAGAAACAGTATTTTTATTGGTGTATAAAAACCCCCCCCCTAAATACCCCCCTGATGGAGCCCCCGCAAAAAGCCAAGCTAACCCTTCATCATTGGTGCAACCAAATCGATCTTCCATTTGTTGTGGTGTGAATTCTAGTAATTCTTTAACTCCTACCGCCACGGTATGAGGATTAACTTTCTGCGTCATACCTAATTGCTTCGCTAACAGTGAATTCACACCATCAGCTAAAATCACGACATTGGCTTCAATTTCATCATCACCCGCTTTAACCCCACAGACTTTGCCATCTTTTACTAATACTTCATCAACACGAACGCCCGTGATCACTTGTGCGCCAGCATTTTCCGCTTTTTCCATTAACCACTGATCAAATGAAGAACGCAATACAGTATAAGAGCGTGCGGCTTCCTCTTCCTGCTGAGTATGCTGATAATCTAACGTAACTCCATCGGTTTCCGTTAACATGGAAATTTTTTCGCGCGTCACAAGACGTTCAACAGGCGCCTCTTGGGCAAAATTAGGGATGATTTTTTCAAGACTATGCGCGTATAAACGCCCTCCCGTCATATTTTTACTGCCAGCGAAATTACCTCGCTCAACCACTAATACATCACATCCTGCTTGCGCTAAAACATAGGCAGCAGTACCACCAGCAAGTCCACCACCCACAATAATGGCGTCAAAAATATCGTCTGACATACTTTTCTATCCTTTTATTATCTGTGGTCGCTTAGCACACTTTCGCCAAGCGACCGACGAGAATTAGCCGCCCAGCTTCGCTGTTAATGCAGGTAACACTTTGTAGAGGTCGCCGACAATCCCGTAATCCACCATATTGAAAATAGGCGCATTCTTATCTTTGTTGATAGCAACAATGACCTTTGCTCTATCAACACCCACCATATGTTGGATTTGCCCTGAAATACCGACAGCAACATAAACATCAGCACCTAAAGTCACACCAGAAACACCAATATAGCGATCGTGTTCCATCCAACCTTCGCCTTCAGCAATTGGACGTGAGCAACCCACTTCACCTTGAAGGGCTTTCGCTAATGCTGACGCTAACGCAATATCATCTGCCTTACCAAAGCCACGTCCAACACCAACAACACAATGCGCTTTACCTAAATCAACGCTACTACCTTGTTTTGGCTTACGTGCTAACACTTTTAATGTATACGCAGGGGCGACAAAGGTGCCTTGTACCACTGATGCATTGGGAGCATCTGTAATGACTTCCACATCTAATGCACCACCAACAGTAGCAATAGCATAAGGTGAGCGAATTTCTGCTTTAGCATGTGCTAAACCACCATAAATTTGGTGTGTTGCGATCACCGTATTGTTTTCAACAGTCAGACTTAATGCATCACTGACAACACCTGCTTTTAACGTAACACCTAGACGAGCCGCAATGGCTTTTGCTCGTTTTGATGATGCTAATAAAACCAATGCATTAGCACCTGCTTCTTTAATAATTTCAGCAAAAGAGGTCGCATAATCTTCAGCAATCACACCGTCTTGTGGCGCAAAGCAATAGACACAATCAGCCCCCAGACTGACGCATTCACGCGTACTTTCATCATCACCGATAAATAACACATTCACTTTTTCACCAAGACTACGAGCAAACGCAATCAGTTTTGCTAAATCATCCGCTTTCTCGGCATAAACAAAAGTTGTAGGGAGTAAACTAGCCATTTTTAATCTCCTTATTGATTAACCGCTTGGCGTAAATGCTCAGCAAATGTGGCAATATTTTCATCTGAATCACCGTCTAAAATAATCCCTAGGCGATCAGTCTGTTCTGGTGCGCACACCTGTGTTTGCACAACAGTCGGAGCTAAAATATCAACACCAATATCCCCTAACTCAAGTTTCTCAACAGGTTTTTTATTGGCAGCTAAAATGGCTTTCATTGATGGTAATTTTGGGGTGTTGATGCTTGATGTCACGCAGACAACGGCAGGTAATGTCAGCTCTAGCTCTTCAGTGATATTTTCTAAATCACGCTCAACAATGATTTTGTCACCTTCAACGGTGATTTTGTTCACGGCATTAACACAAGGTAAGCCTAAGTATTCACCTACTGCTAAACCTGTTTGTTGAGCGTATAAGTCACCAGAGCCTTCACCGAAAATTAATAAATCAAAACCCACCTTTTGTGCCGCTTGCGCAATAATATTAGCGGTATCTGTTGAATAAAGAGCATTGCACGCATCATCAGCAACAAGTGTTAATGCATCAGGGCCACGCGATAAAATATCTTTTTTAATTTTCGCATTTTCTACCATTGCACTAGTGCCTATACTCAATGCAGTTACGGTGCTATCACCCAGAGCCGAGGCAATTTCTACTGCGGTTTCAATTGCATTTAAATCATATAAACTAATTTTTAAACCCGCATTATCAGTTGCGAGTGTACGATCAGGCCGCGTTGTGATGTCTTGTTCGTCATGAACAACCTTACAGCAGGCAATAAGTTTCATAATTCACATTCTCCGTTTTGCTCAAGGGAGCAAATTAATAAAATCCCAATGTCATTACGCTAAAATATGTTTAGCGATCACCATGCGTTGCACTTCGCTTGTGCCTTCAAAAATTTCAGTGAGTTTTGCTTCACGCATTAGGCGTTCAACAGGATAAGATTTGGTGTAACCCATACCACCGTGGAGTTGAACGGCTTTTTGAGTGACATAGGTTGCTGTTTCAGAAGCGTATAATTTGGCTTGCGCTGATTCGCGGGTATAAGGAAGCCCAGCAATTTTTGCCGCAGCTGCGCGATATACCAGCATACGAGCACAGTCTACGCGGGTAGCCATGTCCACTAACATCCATTGCACACCTTGGTTGGCTGCAATGGGTTTTCCAAATTGAATACGCTCTTTGGTGTAATCAATCGTGGCATCTAATGCACTTTGTGCGATACCTAACGCAATAGCAGAACAGCTTAAACGACCACCATCTAAGGTCTCCATGGCAATGCTAAAGCCTTTACCTTCCGCGCCTAAACGTGCACTAACAGGTACAACACAGTCACTAAAACTGACAGAACAAGTTTCAGAGCCATTCATACCCATTTTTTCTTCTGGTAAACCAATGCTGATCCCTGGGTTATCACGCTCAACTAAGAATGCGGTGATCCCTTTAACACCCGCACTTTTATCAGTCATGGCAAATACGATAAAGAATGCACCTTGAGGTGCTGCTGTGATCCACAATTTAGATCCATTGATCACATAATTATCACCTTGACGAACAGCGGTTGTTTGTTGAGCGGCGGCATCACAACCTGCACTTGGTTCGGATAAACAGAAGCAACCAATTTGTTCACCTGAAACCACTCCCGGTAAAATACGTGCTTTGGTTTCTTCATCAGCATATTTTTGAATAACAGGGCCTGTTAATGAACACTGTGATCCCATGATCATGGCATGTGCTGCACTGACTTTTGCCATCTCTTCTGTTGCTAATACATAGCTAATTGCATCCGCTTCTGTACCACCATAATTTTCATCAATATTGAAACCAAAGAGTCCTAATTCAGCCATGGGAGTGATGCTTTCACTTGGAAAACGGTGTTCTTTATCGATTTCCCCCGCAATCGGCTTAATGTCGTTTTCAACAAACTCTCTGACCATATCGCGGATCAGGATTTGTTCTTCTGTTAGCTGAAAATCCATGTTTATTTTCCTCTGAGAATATTTAGGGTTATCTCTATGGCGTGCGATTTCACGTTTTTCGTCTTATCGCACGCATTAATGGGTTAACGTTATTCCTACATCGTCGCTATAGATGCAGGTAAGAAGGTGTACAGCAGCAACATAAACATCATGGCTAACAGTGGGATCGCGAGAGTTAACGTTCCTACAGGGCCATAGCCCTCTTTATGGCTGACACCACAGACGCTAAAGACAGTAATAATCAATCCGTTAAATGGTGGAGTTGTACTCATTGATGCCATTGTGGCCACACGGTGTAAGGCGCCTTGATCAACCACGGTTGCAGGGAACATTGCAGCAATCATTGGCATAGCAATACTTAACGCACCAGAGCCTGAACCGCTGATAAACACCAGCGCGCCGACGGAAATCGCAGTCACAACCAGAGGATTAAGACCCGATTGAGCAATCGCTTGGAAAGATTCTTTGAATGCTGGTAAGGTCATCACTAATGCCCCAAACCCAACAATAACTGCGGTATTAAAGAGAGAGGTCACTCCTTCCATCGTGCCAGCGGCCAAATTAGGTACGAGTTTTTTCCAATCGAGATAGCGTAAATACACAATTAAGGCCGCTATAATGGCGCAGAACAGAGCAATAGCAGGATCCCATTTCAGAATATTCAGCACGACCAACAAAATAAGCATTGGGAGTAATGCAACGAGCACATTCGGTAATTGACGTTCTTTTTTACCCTCTTCGGCTTTTGCTGTTTTTTCGTCTTCAACCCAACCTTCACCTTTCGCTTTTACACGCTTAAATAACCAAGTGAGATAAATAATCACTAAAGTGACCTGGAACAGTGCAGTCAACATTCCGGGTACTAAACCCGCCGTCGCTGACGTCCCTAGGAATTTCATTGGAATAAGGTTTTGGATTTGTGGTGATCCAGGCATTATCATCACAAACGTACCTGCACCAGCAAAATAGACAGCTGGAATAAGCCTGCGAGGCAGATTCGCTTTACGAAATAGACTCACCATCATCGAATAAACGGTAAACAGTGCAACAAACACTGAAACACCGCCGTAGGCTAAAATGGCACAAGCCGCAACTAATGAAGGAATAACGGCTCTTTCACCAAATTTACCAATAATAAAAGAGGCAACACTATCAGCAGCGCCACTGATAGCAGTTAATTTGCCAAAAATCGCACCGAGTACGAAAATGAAGAAGAAGCTACCAAAATAGCCACCTAACCCACCGGTATACACTTGTAACAGTGCATCGACAGGATTAAGCATATCTGGTGATACAAGCCATGCAGTCACAGCAAGAAATAGGCTGGTGGTAAAAACAGAAATGAAGATATGTATGCCTTTCATACACATGATCATTAATATCGCTAGCCCAATGATTAAACAAATAATACCCATAATTGCCCCACTTATATGTGTTAGGGTTCAATTGACCTGTGCTATTTCACACAGGTCTTTTGTGACTATTGATTAATGTTGTTAAGCAGAAAGCACATCCGCAAAAGTTTGCAGTGCGGTTCTAGCCTGTTCATACGTTTTGGTTTGCTGATCAATTTCGATAATGATGGAAGGAATGCCTTCTTTATCGAGGAATTTCTTCACTATCGGAGCATCGAATTCTTCGGGATCACAGAATTTTGTCAGTAAATAGACGACACCATCAGCGCCTGTGTTTTTCACCATATCGGCAATTAAACGACCGCGTTTTTTCTCTGGATCATATAAAAGTGAACACCCTTCAAGCTGGGCAATTTGCTCTGCCATCGCTTCATAAGGTGCGTTATTTTCTGGGATATCTTGACGGAACTGACGAGACTCATGCGCCACTTCATCTGCTACAATCGCCATCTTGTTATCAGCCAAAATTTGTAGAATAGAAGGACTATCCGCAATAATGCCTGTCACGACAATTTTGTGCCCTTTCCAAGGTTCTGGAGATAAGGTTTTGCATTGCGCAACAATGGCTTCAACAGCTTTGGTATGTTCAACCACATCCATAAAATAACCACTTTTGATCACAGTATTACGACGTTGTGGTGTGATTAAGTTTGGATGAAGGGCTGCAATTTCAGAGAATTCACGTAACGCGGCGCGACGCAGATTAAACAGATGGATTGCATTTTTTAGTGCATCATCTGTCACAGGCTGACCTGAAATTTCCCCTAATTGCAGTGCAATTTTTTTGTATTGTTCAGTTAAGAAAGCAATACCTGCTGGGGTTTTACGATTTTGTGGATGCACCAATTGAATAAATGGTACTTGTGACACACCGGCTTTCCAGTTTTGCCCTAAGCATTTTAAGGTGTCACACAAAGAAGGAATTATGGCTGCTGACAGTTTATTCAGCGCACCATCTAATCCCATCTCAAGAGAAGAAAGCACTAGCGCACAATAAAAAGGAGGAAAATATTTCTTCGCTTCTGAGATTTCACGTCCTTCAGCTCCCCAAATGCCAAAAGGCACCATGCCAGCCGCATAGACAATTTCATTCGGGGTATATTCAGGAAAACAGCCAACAACCTTTTTGCCACTGCGAATAAATCCCTCTAACTGAGCAACAGGGGTATCCACCACTGCTTGTAGAGCATCAAACTTATCTATTAATGTTTTCATTAGATGTCCCCCTTTTTCATTTCTGCCTTATTAGCAGCCATAATTTCAGTCAATGCTTCAACACGGGTGACATACTGCGCTTCAGAGAAAACTCGAGGATCAGCTTGGTCGCCATCAAAAGTCACTGTTGGGATCTTAAGTTCATGACGAATACGGCGCTCAATTTCAGGCATAATGCCACTCCAGAGCTTACAACTGCGGTTAACGTGAATAATCGCACCGTCCACTTTATTCTGACGACTGACGTCAATACGCATATCTGCAGCACGCTCAACAGAGACACAGTTAGGGACGTAAGAGTAAGCACGCATCATCTCGTCACTGTTTTGATAAATCACACCAAATGCAGTGGCGTAAACAGTGGCAGTCACGTTGATGCCTTGCTCTTTTAACGGAGTCGATGTGGCACGCAAGTAAGGCCAGCAGGCAATACCTTCAAAGAGAACACGGTATTTTTCTTCTCCGCGATAAGTCGATTTTTTCTCTTTGATGTTTTGTTCCATCTCTTCACACAGTTGTTCAAAAGCCAGTGCAGCTTCTAATTTACCGCGCGCACAAACAGCAACAGCCATGTGGTTAAACAAATCAAAACCATTCATTGGAGACGGTTCATATTGGCAATATTCTGCAGCTTTTAACCATGCACGCCCTGTGCGTTGTGAGATTTCACAGACTTCTTTAAATTTCTCTTCGGAGAAGACTTTGCCAGTGACTTTTTCAAGTTGTTTAATCGCATCATCAAATTGCGCTTGAACATACTTCACGGTCACATCATCGGTGTCATAATCATTTTTATAAGGAATATCGATGAGGATCATCGGGATATTCAGTTCATATGCGATATTTTCATACCACTTGATCATGCAGTTACAGATATTGTTGCAACACAGCAAGAAGTCGGGCTGAGGCATATCCATCTCTTCACACTGCTTAATATCCATGTAAGAGAGACTGATACGAGCATAAGCACAGATATCATTGGAATACCCCATACTCTCTGCATGTTCACACATTTTTAAACCCGCACCTTTTGCCGCAATCGCAGCAGCTTGGTTTTCAGGGTAAACCACACATAAACCTAATGTTTCAGCAATCTCTTGTGGAAAGTTAGAGGCACACCAGCCTATTTTTTCACCGCTATTTTTAGCATCCCACGCACGCTGATAAGCATCCGCAGCGATTTTTTGCAGTCGTTTTTTTGCAGGAATATAATCCGGCGCATTCATATCTACATTGCTCATTTTGATGTTCCTATTGTTAACGCATCGTCTTCCAGTTGATGGCGGTACGCTTCAAAGGCATAAATGGCGGCACCTATCGCCCCGTTGTATTGTGATAATGGTGAGATGGCGATAGAGGCGTTCAGCTCTTCGCTAACATAACGAACAACTTCAAAATTACTGGCAACACCGCCTGTCATCACGACAGGTGCTTCAACACCCACTCGTTTTGCAAGACCAGCAATACGGCTAGCCACCGAGCGGTGAATACCATTAATTACATCGGGTATTGTTTCGTTATTTGCGAGATGGGAAATGACTTCGGATTCAGAGAACACGGTACAGGTTGAGCTAATCGTGACTTTTTTAGTGGACTTAGCGCCCTCTTGTGCGAGATCGGAAATCTTAGTTTCTAATACTCTCGACATCACATCTAAAAAGCGTCCTGTACCCGCAGCGCACTTGTCATTCATCACAAAGTTTAGTAAACGGCCTGCACCATCCATATGGAGTGCTTTAACGTCTTGACCGCCGATATCAATCACTGTTTTTACGCCCGGAAAAAGAAAGTGCGCCCCTTTCGCATGACAACTCAGTTCGCTCACTTCTTTATTGGCTTCTTTCAGAGAATTACGGCCATAACCTGTTGCGCAGATCCAACTTATCTGACTGAGATCACCGCCAAATTGACTGACTACTTCAGCGATCGCTTTTTCAGGTCCTGAGGTTCCTGCACCTACGGATGCCAGTGATTTGGCGACAATAGTGTCACCATTTTTCATGATGATGCATTTTGATGCAGACGATCCGATATCAACGCCCATTGTGAAAATGTCTTGTTGCATGCCTTTGCTCTCCTGAAAATTAAAAAAATAAATGGATTATTCTTTCCACGTCATCACGTCTTTATTGGCTTCAAGGTTGGCAATTTCCTCCGCGCTATACCCTAATTCAGCTAATACAGACGGTGTATCTTCACCTAGCAAAGGACCTCGACGATATTCAGGCAAACCACTTTCTAAGAAATCAATAGGTGGACGAACTAAGGCTTTTTCACTGCCATTGTTGTACTTCATGTTGTAGAAGGTGTTGATTGCCCAAGCCTGTTTGTCTTCCAACACCTCTTCCCATGTTTGCGCAATACTGAATGGGATATCGTTTTTGGTGAAAATATCTGCCCACTCTGACGCTGTTTTTTGCTCAACTTGATGCCAAATCAGATCATATAATTCAGGGGAGCGATTATTTTTCGCCACTTCTTGTAAACGTGTATAACGAGCGTCTTCCGCTAAATCTGGACGACCAATACAAGAAATAAAGGTTGGATAGTAGGCGTCATAAACTGGCATACAGACCTGAATAAAACGGTCATCTTTTGTTTTATAAGCCAGAATAAATGGGCTAGTGGTATTACGACGATCGATTGGATACGGCTGGCCATAATCGGGGTATTGTGCTGCTTGGATCATGATCGCTTGGGTATAAATTGAGGTATGCAGTAAGTTCGTCGAAACATACTCACCTTGACCAATATTTTTAGCGCGAATATAAGCCGCTAACACCCCAGAGACTAAACCTAGTGCACATTGATGATCGCCAAGGCCGGGGATCACGTTCATAGGTACTGTGCCTTTTTGATACAGCGAACCTAAAATACCGCCACGCGCAAAGAATGCGGTGTAATCAAATCCAGGTAGATCTTTATCTGGACCTTCATCGCCATAGCCTGTCACGCTGGCATAAACTAACTTTGGAAAGCGCTGTTTTAAGGTTTCATAATCTAGCCCAGCGCGTTCTCTTGCCCCCGGGCGCCAGTTAGTTAAGAAAATGTCGGCTTTTTCTAACAGTTCAAACAGAATTTTTTTACCTGCTTCTGTTTTCGTATTTAAGACAATGCCTCGTTTATTGGCGTTTTCTAAATCAAAGCTGGTGTTTTCATGTTGATCTAACGGACGGCCTTCAGTCGGTGCGGTATAACGTAAGTTATCACCACTTGGGGATTCAATTTTGATTACATTTGCCCCCATATCAGCTAAAATACGACCTGCTGCGGGTACGGCAATAAAGGTCGCCAGCTCAACTACAGTGACGCCTTCCAGTGCTTTACGACTTGTCATTTTTTCTCCTAATTATTTTTAGACTTCATACTGCTGTTGTCAGAATGTGGATAATCCGCGGTCACTTAACCCGCTACTTTGGTTTCTTCATCCTTGATTGAAACGCCATAACCCAATTGCAATTTCAGGGCTTGCACATCAATTTTTCCGCAAGGGGTATGAGGAAATTGCGTAAAGAAATGGAGTTCTTTGGGAATTTTGTAGCGAGCCAATCGCTCTTGTAGAAATGTACGTAATTCGCTTTCATTTAGGGTGTAGTCTTTTTGCACACAAATCGTAGCAATCACTTCTTCACCTAAATCTGTAGAAGGAATACCGAACGCTTTGGTTGCATCAACGCCAGGATATTCCGCGATAGCCTCTTCTATTTCACAAAGGCTGATATTTTCACCACCACGGACTACAATTTCTTTCATGCGATAGGCATAGTGGTAATTTCCTTGTTTATCGACATAACCAATATCCCCTGTATGTAACCAACCCTCTTCGTCTAGTGCTTCCTTGGTTTTATCAGGGGCATTGTCATACCCCATCATCACATGAAAACCACGGGTGCAAATTTCACCCAAAACGCCCACTGGCACAGGTTTACCTGTTTTCGGGCTAATGATTTTCATTTCAACAAAAGGTAATGGTTTACCGATAGAACTGCGTTTTATGGATAAAGCATCATTTGGTAATGTTTGAGTACAACAAGGAGAAGCTTCTGTTTGACCATAAGAGACGGTGATCCCTTTCATCCCTAGAGTATTTTCAATGTCATCAACTAATGCAGAAGGGAAACTTGCCCCTGCGATAATACCTTTATCAAGGCTAGATAAATCGTAGTGAGAGAACTGCTCGTGCTTCATTAAGCGACTAAAAATCGTTGGTACGCCATGCATAACGGTGCAGCGATAGTCTTGAACCACTTTCAAAACATCTTCTGCACAATAGTTATCAAGAAGAACTAATTGGCATCCAGTTGTTAACGCAAAAAAGAGGCAAGAAGAGAGCCCAAAACAGTGAAATAGAGGAACAGCAAGGCAAATGACATCGTTATGCGTTACACCTAACCGCTGTGCTGACAACATGGCATTGTTAATCACATTATATTGACTTAACATGACACCTTTCGGCATTGCTGTGCTGCCTGAGGTCATTTGAATGGTCAGTAAATCTTTTACACTGACTTGTGAAACAGCGTGTTGATATTCTTTATCTGATATTTTTTGGCTAACTTCTTTTAATTGAGATAAAGAGACACTTTTTTCTGCATGTTTATTTCCCATGCTAATAAATAATCGAGGTAATATATCGTTATTTTCAGATGCTTTTTCAGAAAGACAATTAATAACCTCAATAAAGTCATTACTTTTAAAACCATCTGAAAAACAGAGTGCTTTAATTCCGGTTAATCGACATAAATCTAATAACTCTCTTTTTTTAAAATGAAAGTTAATACAAACAACAGGAACACCAATTTGAGCGGCAGCAAGAAAACAGATTATCCACTCTTTGCTATTAGCAGACCAAATACCTAAACGATCTCCTTTTTTTAAACCAATGGCTAAAAAACCACGCGCAACACTTTCCACTTCTTGTTGTAATTGTTGCCAAGAAAGTGTCTTTTTACTTTGGTTTTCAATCAAGGCTGTTTGTGAAGCATATTGCTTTACAATATTGTTTAGACATTCTTTAACTGTCATTTCTAATAAGGTCATAAATACCTACTCAACCGCTTTTCTGCTGGTGTTTGCGTCTGTAATGACCTTATTCTGGGTAGGGAGAATTATTCATTCTTGGTAAATAACGAACTGTTTTTCGTCATTTGAATAGTCTGAGAGAGATCTGTGATTGGGGTCTAGATTTGGTGAGTTAAATATAATTTGTAATTGAAGAGAAATTAATAATAATGAAATAAATTTGAAACCAAGGCGTTATAAAGGTGTTATTTAAAAAAATAAAAAGGAGAGTTATTTTATTTAAATAAGAAAAATAAAGTCACTCTCTTTTTAATATAAATAAACTCATCTCACTTAAGATATAAACAAATCTTATCAATAAACATTGATGTAATAATTTAAATTAAAATAATATAAAAATAAATACAATAACGATTAAACTTTATAACATCTAAATAAAAATATTTTAAATGACTTAACTTATTTTATTATTCATCAATTAAAGATGTTGTTTACCCTGTCGCATTGGCATGGTTGAGGTTTGATTTAGTGTTAATCCTTTGGTTTCTGGTGCAAACAATACAGAAACTATCATACCGAATAAGGAAATCGCAGCGCCCACCAGCATGGTGGTATTAATGCCATAAGTGGCAATAAAAGCAGGAAGCGCACAAGTTGAAATAACCGTCCCAATACGACTTATTGACATAATGACACCAACCGCCGATGCACGAATATCTGTTGGGAACAATTCATTTGGATAAAGCCATTGTAAAATTCCGGGGCCACCAGAAAAGAAGGCATAAGTCGCAAATGCTAAGATAACAAATAAAATAGGTAAATCAGGAAAAACACCTAGCACCAAGAGTGCTAATGTCATCATGGCAAAACTACCAATCAATAACGGACGTCGCCCTGTTTGGTTTAACCAAAACATGGCGGGAATACACCCAAACATAAAGAATAGGCTAATCACCACATTACCTAACGCAGCGCTCCTTCCTGCATCCCATCCTAATAACCCGACAATCTGTGGCCCGAAAGTATAAATGGCAAACATGGGGATAACTTGGCAAGTCCAAATGACGGCAACAAACAGAACAAAAGAAAAATGACGTTTATTAAATAGCTCGATAAAACGCGTTGTTTTAGCATTTTCAGCTTCAAAAACAACCGGTTCACCAAAGAGTTTTATCATCATTTCGTTACACTCTTGAATACGCCCTTTACGTATTAACCAAAGGGGTGATTCGGGCAAATCAAAGCGGCCAATTAAAATAATGACGCAAGGAATAAAGGCACTGCCCAACATCCAACGCCAGCCATCTTCAATATCGTATAAAAGATAACCGACTAAATTTGCGCAAGTCGCCCCGATATACCACATAGCGGCAATAAAACCGACGGCAAAAGCACGTTGTTTTTTATTGGAAAACTCCGTGATCATCGAAGTCGCAATGGGATAATCGGCACCAATCACGATTCCAATAAGGAATCGCATCACTAATAGGCCCACCGGCGTTGACACAAACATCGTCGCAATCGAAATCAGCGCAATAGCCACAATATCAACGAGGAACATTTTGCGACGACCCACTTTGTCACAAATATAACCAAAGAGTGATGTACCAATAAAAAGCCCGGCTAATGTTGCAGCACCAAGCAGACCTATCCACTGTGCATCAAGCTGTAATAACGGCGTGAGTTGCTCTAACGCCACCCCAATGATCACTAATACATAGCCGTCAAGAAACGGGCCACCACTCCCCCATAACATCACCCGACGATGTACAGAGGTAAAACGAATATCATCAAAGTTTCTGGGTTGCATGACTGCGTCCTGGTATTTTTTCTAAATAAAATAAAAAAGAAAAGCTCCCAGGCCGGAGATAGCACTGGGAGAAAAGTCGTGATACATCATCCGTAACGATATTCCACGCCAAACGTTCCGCGTGGGTATTCCCATTTTTCAAGCGCACTATCTAAACCAAGAATTCGACACGTTCCACACTCTAAGCATCCTGCATAATCAAAACTAATGGTGCCATCTTCTTGTTTTTTATATAGACCTGCAGGACATGCTTTAACTAAGGTTTCCAATACCTGCATATCAGGCTGTTCTTTAACGACGATATGTGGATTTTCTTCATCGACATTAAATTTATTGATGCCTAGTTTGACATCGACATTTACGGGAGAACTCATATTGCTTTTACTCCTTTGATCCCATCTTTGATCAGATTCATCCAACCGACTTTTTTGGTATGACGCATCATGGTTTTACGCATTGGTACGGGTACTTCACCCGTAACGGTAAAGAGATCTTTCGCGATACCAACGATCATTTCAGGATAAGCAGTGAACATACGAGGATTATCAAGTAGATCAGGCATACGCTGATACGCTTTCATATCGCGTAACGGGCCATCTTCTAAATGTGTGAGATATTCATTTAGCGTTTGTTTGCTAAAATCGTTTTTCTCCATAGCAGAGAGCACGGTTTTTGCCGCAGCTTCGCCAGATGCCATCGCTAAATCCATCCCGCGGATAGTAAAGCCAAGGTTCATACACATCCCTGCAGCATCACCGGCAATTAATACACCATCGCGTACTAATTCATTTTGCATTCTTAAGCCCGCTTCTGGGACGACATGTGCACCGTATTCCATCATTTTTCCGCCTTCAATTAGCGGAGCAACAACGGGATGCTGTTTAAAATCTTCCAACATTTGTGGTACGGATTTTTTCGCATCTTTAATATGATGAAGGCCACAAACAAGACCTAAAGACAGTGTGGTTTTATTGGTATATAAAAAACCACCGCCCATTAATCCATCGGTAGGCGAGCCGGCAAATAACCAAGCCGTACCTTCGTTATCTTTTAGGTTAAAGCGATCGTTAATCACACTTTCAGGCAGTTCAATGATCTCTTTTACGCCCACCGCCACATTTTCAGCAGCAACACGTTTTGTCATCCCTAACTGTTCAGCAAGAATAGAATTCACGCCATCAGCTAAAATAACAGCTTTGGCTTCTAACACATCACCATCAGCTTCCACACCAACAATCTTGCCATCACGCTCGACGAGCTTATCAACACGAATACCGGTAATGCATTGCGCCCCCGCATTTTCGGCTTGTTCCATTAGCCATTGATCAAACTCACCACGTAATACAGACCAAGAGGCCGTTTTGGGATTATTCCCTTCAGCATTTTGGTAATCAATTGTCATTGCGCCGGTTTCAGTCATAAACGACAATTTTTCGTGAGTGATAACGCGTTCAACTGGTGCTTCTTGCGCAAACTCAGGAATGATGCGCTCAAGAGTATGTGCGTACATACGACCACCGGTTACATTTTTCCCGCCAGCGTAGTTACCTCTTTCTATTAGCAATACTTGTGCGCCTTCCCTTGCCAAAACAAGTGCAGCCACAGAGCCTGCTAATCCTGCGCCAACAATAATGGCATCGAAAATATCTTCGGAATCGGACATAACATCTCCAGAATTTGCGATAAAAGCAGAGAAGTCGCCTTCTCTGCTTAAATAAATCAGTTAGATAATTGACGAGTTAATGCAGGTAAAATCTTCATTAAATCACCGACAATGCCGTAGTCAGAGAATTGGAAGATAGGGGCATTTTTGTCTTTATTAATAGCAACAATAGTTTGTGCGCCATTTGCGCCGACCATATGTTGAATCTGTCCTGAAATACCAGCCGCTAAATAGAGTTCAGGTTTCAGCATCAGATTAGAAATACCAACATAACGCTCGTGCTCCATCCATTTCTCATTTTCAGCAACAGGACGAGAACAGGCAATCTCAGCACCAATAACTTTCGCTAATTCTTCTGCAATAGCGATATTTTCTTTGCTACCAATACCGCGACCTACACTGACAACAAAGCGCGCTTTATCTAAATCAACGGCGTTGATTGCGCGCGGTTGAACTGCATTACGAACAATGGTTTGAGCTGGCGCTATCCATGCCACTTTTTGTGCATTACCCGTAGCGTCATTTTCTGGTGCAACATCAAAAGCCCCCACGCTTGCTGTCACCACGCAATAAGGGGTTTTCAGGGTTTCATCACCAAAGGCAAGACCACCGTAAACCATGTGTTTTGTGACTAATGCATCACCGTCTACTGTTAAAGATTGTGCGTCATTAGAAACAACCGCCTCTAAACGATGACCTAAGCGTGCTGCGAGTAATTTGCCACGACGTGTATTCGGTAATAGTACTAAACCTGCATCACTTTTTTGTTTGATGGTTTCAACCATGCTTTGTGCATAGTCTTCAATAATGCGATCGTCTGGTTTGCCTTCTAATTGAAAAACAGCTGTTGCACCTAATTTAAAGGCAACCACACTTTGTTCATCATTCAATGTAAATACATTAATAGATTGACCTAATGAAGAAGCACCACCTATTAATTCTGGTAAACGGGAAAGTGCATCACTAAATACCCAAACAGTTGAAAATTGGCTCATAACTCCCCCTATTACTTAAGAATTTTGCGTAAATGTTCTGCCAACTCAGCAATCTGATCGTCACCATCACCTTCAATAATGATGCGTTGACGGACTTTCTGTTTTGGTGCCGCGACTTTTTGCTCTGAACGCGCAGTAATAACATCCAGACTAAGATCAGTAACACTCCATTGTTGAACTGGTTTTTTGGCAGCGCCAAGAATGGCTTTCATCGAAGGAATTTGAGGTGTGTTAATGTCAGTAGACACCGCAATGACAGCAGGTAATGGAATTGTCAGTGTTTCAATTTCATTTTCTAATTCACGTTCAACCGTGATGGAATCATTAGAAAGAGAAACAATTTTGTTAATACCATTTATTGCTGGGATATTTAAAATTTCGCCCACCAGCAAGCTAACTTGTTGTGAGCTGAGATCTGCAGAACCATCACCACAAAGAATTAAGTCATAACCTTTTTTAGTGGCTGCTACTGCTAGTGCAACCGCCGTTTGATAGGGTAAAGAGGCTTCAAATTGGTCATCAACCACAACGACTAAATCATCAGCACCGCGAGAAAGAACGTCTTTACGCGCTTTCGCATTTGTCAGTGCTTTACCACCCACACTCATTGCCGTGATTTGAATGCCATCAAGTTGCGTCTTAAGCTGATTAGCGGCTTCAATTGCGTTTAAATCATATTGGCTGATTTTGGTATTAGCACGAGAAAAATCCAACGAACCATCTGCGCTATTGATCGTTATATCCTGCTCATCGGGAACACTCTTGTAACATGTAATAATATTCATTACATCTCCTGAAATTAATAAATAATGTCATTTACTCTGGCAATGTAATATAGAATTAACATAATTAAGCGGTTAAAAAATTAAACCTAGGTCACCAATATTGAACATTATTAAATAAAGAAGAGATAGCGTTCAATATTGCCAAATACATCACCAATATTGAAATTAGTTTTAATTTAAGTGTTCAACTTTCAATATTGCTACTTCGATCAACAATATTGAAGATAATAAATATAATGGTATTTAACATTCAATATTGCCACTCAGATCAACAATATTGAAAGATGGAATATAACAAGCCGATTACATACGACAAAATACCAATAACTATCAGTTAGTTACAATGAAAACAAAACGTTATAAAACGTAACATAAAAACGACAAAAAGAATAGTGTGAAGTGAATAACAGAATAGATTTCTTATAATATCCATCATTCTTTATCATTAATGGATTTGTAGATTAGCCAATGACTTTATTTTTCTATTATGATGAATCACCAATAGACAAAATATTCACAAATAAACTTAATTGCTTTATTAGTTATTAGGAATTAACACTACTTAAACTTCTGCGCTAAATATATTTGGAAAATTTAACCATGAGCAAAGATAATAAAAAGGTAGGAATAGAACCGAAGGTTTTTTTTCCGCCATTGATCATTGTTGGTATTTTATGTTGGTTAACGGTACGCGATCTTGATGCTTCAAATGAAGTGATTAATGCCGTCTTCAGCTATGTTACCAATGTCTGGGGTTGGGCCTTCGAATGGTACATGGTTATCATGTTCGGAGGTTGGTTCTGGCTAGTCTTCGGCCGTTATGCCAAGAAACGTCTTGGGGAAGACAAACCTGAGTTTAGTACCGCAAGCTGGATCTTTATGATGTTTGCGTCTTGTACATCCGCAGCTGTCCTTTTCTGGGGGTCGATTGAAATATACTACTACATTTCAAGCCCACCTTTTGGAATGGAAGGTTATTCAACACAAGCAAAAGAGATTGGCCTTGCTTACAGCTTGTTTCACTGGGGGCCTTTACCTTGGGCAACTTATAGTTTCCTTTCTGTTGCATTTGCCTACTTCTTCTTTGTACGCAAAATGGAGGTCATTCGGCCAAGTAGCACCTTAACTCCATTAGTTGGTGAAAAACACGTTAATGGCTTATTCGGTACCATTGTTGATAATTTCTATTTAGTTGCCTTAATTTTAGCCATGGGGACTAGCCTTGGTTTAGCCACACCACTTGTGACTGAGTGTATTCAATACCTATTTGGTATTCCACATACCCTGCAATTAGACGCCATTATTATCTCTTGCTGGATTTTGCTTAATGCTATTTGTGTGGCATTCGGTCTGCAAAAAGGGGTAAAAATCGCCAGTGATGTGCGTACTTATCTGAGTTTTTTAATGCTGGGTTGGGTATTTATCGTCGGTGGTGCAAGCTTTATCGTCAATTACTTTACTGATTCTGTGGGCACATTATTGATGTATATGCCACGTATGTTGTTCTATACAGACCCAATCGGTAAAGGTGGATTCCCTCAAGGTTGGACGGTCTTCTATTGGGCATGGTGGGTTATCTACGCCATTCAAATGAGCATATTCTTAGCTCGTATCTCTAAAGGCCGTACTGTGCGTGAACTGTGTTTAGGAATGGTTTCAGGCTTAACCGCAGGGACTTGGCTAATTTGGACAATTCTTGGCGGTAATACTCTACAACTGATTGATCAAAATATTCTCAATATTCCACAACTAATTGAACAATATGGTGTTCCACGCGCCATTATCGAAACATGGGCAGCATTACCGCTTAGTACAGCGACAATGTGGGGCTTCTTTATCCTCTGCTTTATTGCCACTGTCACCTTAATTAATGCCTGCTCTTACACACTCGCCATGTCCACTTGTCGCTCTATGAAAGAAGGCGCAGAGCCACCTTTATTAGTGCGTATCGGCTGGTCTGTATTAGTTGGTGTTATCGGCATCATCCTATTAGCACTTGGGGGTTTAAAACCGATTCAAACCGCCATTATCGCCGGAGGATGCCCACTATTTTTCGTCAATATCATGGTCACCTTGTCCTTTATTAAAGATGCCAAAGTACATTGGAAAGACTGATCCGCTATACGCAAAGAATGACATATTAAGAGGTTATTAACATGGATTTTAGATTGAATGATGAGCAGGAACTGTTTGTTGACGGTGTCCGCGAATTAATGGCCAGTGAAAACTGGGAAGCTTATTTCGCACAATGTGATCGCGAAAGCAAATACCCAGAACGTTTTGTCAAAGCCTTAGCGGATATGGAAATTGACAATCTGCTTATCCCTGAAGAGCACGGCGGCTTAAATGCAGGTTTTGTTACTGTTGCTGCCATTTGGATGGAATTAGGTCGTTTAGGTGCGCCAACTTACGTGCTTTATCAATTACCAGGTGGCTTTAACACCGTCTTACGTGAAGGGACTCAAGAGCAAATTGATAAAATCATGGCGTTCCGTGGTACAGGTAAACAAATGTGGAATTCTGCTATCACTGAGCCCGGGGCAGGCTCCGACGTTGGTAGCTTACAAACTACTTATACCCGTAAAGATGGCAAAGTTTACCTTAACGGTAGCAAATGCTTTATCACCAGTAGTGCCTATACCCCTTATGTTGTTGTAATGAGCCGTGACTCAGCGTCTCCAGATAAACCTATCTTTACCGAATGGTTTGTGGATATGAGCAAACCCGGTATCAAAGTCAACAAGTTAGAAAAGCTGGGTTTACGCATGGATAGCTGCTGTGAAATCACTTTCGACAACGTTGAACTTGAAGAAAAAGACATGTTTGGTCGTGAAGGCAACGGCTTTAATCGAGTGAAAGAAGAGTTCGATCACGAACGTTTCTTAGTGGCTCTTACTAACTACGGTACTGCGATGTGTGCATTTGAAGATGCTGCTCGTTATGCCAACCAACGTGTGCAATTTGGCGAAGCTATCGGCCGTTTCCAACTTATTCAAGAAAAATTCGCTCATATGGCGATCAAACTCAATTCAATGCGCAACATGTTATATGAAACTGCATGGAAGAGTGACAACAACTTAATCACTTCTGGTGATGCAGCTATGTGTAAATACTTCTGTGCGAATGCAGCATTTGAAGTGGTTGATAGTGCCATGCAAGTGCTTGGTGGTGTTGGTATTGCTGGCGAGCACCGTATTTCTCGTTTCTGGCGTGATCTTCGTGTTGACCGTGTCTCTGGTGGCTCTGACGAAATGCAGATCCTGACACTTGGACGTTCAGTACTTAAACAGTACCGCTAATTAATCACGAAACCTCTCTCATCATTAGGTAAGAGAGGTTTCACTCAACCACTTACGAGGTGACGCTATGACAGAACATTTACCAATGCCACAATTCGGCCCACTTTCAGGGGTTCGTGTTGTGTTTTCAGGAATTGAAATTGCAGGGCCATTTTCAGGACAAATGTTTGCAGAATGGGGTGCTGAAGTGATTTGGATTGAAAACGTTGCATGGGCTGACACCATCCGCGTTCAACCTCACTACCCTCAACTTTCTCGCCGTAATCTTCATGCACTATCGTTAAATATCTTTAAAGACGAAGGTCGTGATGCGTTTTTAAAATTAATGGAAACAACCGATATCTTTATCGAAGCCAGTAAAGGCCCAGCTTTTGCACGCCGTGGTATTACTGATGAAGTATTGTGGGAGCATAATCCTAAATTGGTTATTGCGCATTTATCGGGGTTTGGTCAATACGGTGATCCGCAATATACCAACCTACCCGCTTATAACACCATCGCTCAGGCCTTTAGTGGTTACCTTATTCAAAACGGTGACAAAGATCAGCCAATGCCAGCCTTCCCTTATACCGCAGATTATTTCTCAGGAATGACAGCAACCACTTCCGCGTTAGCTGCACTGTATAAAGTCCAACAAACAGGCAAAGGTGAAAGTATTGATATTGCTATGTATGAAGTGATGTTGCGCATGGGGCAATACTTCATGATGGATTATTTCAATGGGGGCGAAATTTGTCCTCGAATGACCAAAGGAAAAGATCCGTACTACGCAGGCTGTGGGCTTTACCGTTGCCAAGATGGTTATATCGTGATGGAAGTTGTCGGTATCACGCAAATTGAAGAAATTTTCAAAGATATCGGCCTGGCTCATCTGCTTGGTACACCTGAAGTGCCGGAAGGTACTCAACTTATTCACCGTATTAATTGCCCTCATGGCCAATTATTTGAAGACAAGTTAGATGAATGGTTAGCCAAACAGCCTATCACTGAGGTCCTTAAACGCCTTTCAGAACTCAATATTGCCAGTGCCAAAGTACTCACCATTCCAGAGCTTGAAGATAATCCGCAATATATCGCGCGTGAATCGATCACCGAATGGCAAACCATGAATGGCGAAACCTGCAAAGGACCAAATGTGATGCCGAAATTTAAAAATAATCCGGGAAAAATCTGGCGTGGAATGCCGTCTCACGGCATGGACACTGACGCGATATTGAAAAATATCGGATATAGCGATGAACAAATCAGGGGGCTAGTCGATAAGGGGCTGGCTAAAATCGAAAAGTAATACTGTTGAATTCAGATAGCGCAAAGGTAGAAAGCGCGTCTGAACTCACGGCAAAAGAACGGGATAACAGTTTAATGGATGTGATTGGCAAACAAAACTTACGTCAAATGTGGGATGATTTGGCAGAGGTTTATAGTACAAAAACAGCGCTAATTTTTGGATCCGCACAAGGACAAGAGAGACAATTTAGCTACAGTGAATTAAATGAAGAGATAAACAGAACCGCAAATCTTTTCCATGCTGGTGGCATAAAAAAAGGCGACCATGTTGCCTTGCATCTTGATAACTGCCCTGAATTTTTCTTTTGCTGGTTTGGGCTGGCAAAAATAGGCGCTGTCATGGTGCCTATTAATGCGCGATTTATGCATGAAGAGAGCGCATTGATAATCAACCACTGCCAAGCCCACTACGTGGTCACATGCGATAATTTCTACCCTATTTATCAACCTATGCTACAGGATGAACAAAACCCTTTAACGCAGTTGTTTTTAATAACAGAAAACAATCTCCCTGTTGAAAAAGGGGTTATCGACTTTTTAAAAGAGAAAGCCAAGCACCCTATTACGCTTAATCATTACACCCCATTAAGTGTGGATGATACGGCTGAAATTCTTTTTACCTCAGGCACAACCTCTCAACCTAAAGGCGTTGTTATCACACACTATAACTTACGCTTTGCCGGTTATTATTCATCATGGCAAAACGCCTTACGGGAAGATGACGTTTATCTTACTGTAATGCCTGCTTTTCATATTGATTGCCAATGCACGGCTTCCCTCGCGGCATTTTCAGTGGGTGCTACCTTTGTATTGTTAGAAAAATACAGTGCTAGAGCCTTTTGGAAACAGATAATTAAATACCAAGCAACGGTAACAGAATGTATTCCAATGATGATGAGAACTTTAATGGCCCAACCCATTTCATCAGAAGAAAAGCAACACAAATTACGCGAAGTGATGTTCTACCTTAATCTCTCAGATGAAGAAAAAGACGCCTTTATTGAACGCTTTAAGGTTCGATTACTCACCTCTTATGGCATGACAGAAACCATTGTTGGTTTAATTGGTGACAGGCCTGGCGATAAACGCCGTTGGCCATCAATTGGCAGACCGGGTTTTTGCTATCAAGCCCAAATTAGAGACAAACAAAATAACGAAGTCCCTGATGGGGTGGTAGGTGAGATTTGCGTAAAAGGTGAACCAGGAAAAACCTTATTCAAAGAGTATTACAATCGACCTGATGCAACAGCCAAAGCGCTAGAGCCAGAAGGTTGGTTACATACGGGTGATTATGGTTATCGTGATGACGAAGGCTTTTTCTATTTTGTTGATCGCAGTTGCAATATGATCAAACGCGGGGGTGAAAACGTCTCTTGCGTTGAGATTGAAAACATCATTTCTTCACACCCTAAAATTCAAGATGTGGCTGTAATAGGTGTCCCTGACAACATTCGTGATGAAGCGATCAAGGCCTTTGTGGTGCTGGTCGAGAATGAAACCTTGAGTGAAGAAGAGTTTTTCCATTTCTGTGAGCAAAATATGGCGAAATTTAAAGTTCCCAGTGCTCTTGAATTTAGAGAGGGTTTACCACGTAACTGCTCCGGAAAAGTGATTAAAAAGCATTTGAAATAAAGCATAGGTAGATTCAATCACAACTTAATAACCTCAATCATAAATGCTTATTTTTGATGATGAAAAGGAATACAACATGAGCCAATCATTACACCTAACAACGCGTGGTTCAGTACTTGAAATTGTATTAGATAGACCAAAAGCCAATGCTATTGATGCGAAAACCAGCCATGAAATGGGAGAAGTTTTCCTACGTTTTCGTGATGATCCCAACTTACGTGTCGCGATTATTACAGGTGCAGGTGAACGCTTTTTCTCGGCAGGATGGGATTTAAAAGCAGCAGCTGAAGGTGAAGCTCCTGATGCTGATTTCGGCGCAGGCGGTTTTGCGGGGTTAACCGAGCTTTTCACTCTAGATAAACCCGTCATTGCAGCGGTTAACGGCTATGCTTTTGGTGGTGGATTTGAATTAGCACTCGCTGCCGACATGATGGTGTGCTCAGACAACGCTTCTTTTGCGTTACCTGAAGCACAATTAGGTATTGTGCCAGATAGTGGAGGTGTTCTACGTTTACCTAAACGTCTCCCCCCTGCTATCGTCAATGAAATGCTGATGACAGGCCGTCGCATGAATGCAGACGAAGCATTACGTTGGGGTATTGCAAACCGTGTTGTTAGCGTTGCTGAATTAATGGATAGCGCTCGTGAACTCGCAGATCAAATCGCCAATAGCGCCCCACTGGCTGTTGCAGCATTAAAAGAGATTTATCGTGCCACTAGCGAACTTTCTATTGAAGAAGGCTACAAATTAATGCGCAGTGGTGTATTAAAACATTATCCAAGTGTTCTCCATTCAGAAGATGCCACAGAAGGACCACTTGCCTTTGCTGAGAAACGTGTACCTGAATGGAAAGGACGGTAATTATCTAGTGTTTCGATAATACAACAAAGAGGAAAACGGATGAGTATCTACGCGTTTGAAGGTCTTGTTCCTGTAGTACATCCAACCGCCTATATTCACCCATCTGCGGTATTAATTGGTGATGTCATTATTGGCGCGGGTGTTTATATTGGCCCATTAGCCTCATTAAGAGGGGATTATGGACGCTTAATTGTTGAAGCAGGTGCTAACCTTCAAGATGGTTGTGTCATGCATGGTTATACAGATATGGATACCATAGTAAGAGAAAATGGACACATCGGACACGGAGCGATCCTTCATAGTTGTATTATCGGGCGTGACAGCTTAGTCGGCATGAATAGCGTGATTATGGATGGAGCCGTGATTGGTGAAGAAAGCATTGTAGCGGCAATGAGCTTTGTAAAAGCGGGTTTTCAAGGACAACCTCGCCAAATGTTAATTGGCAGTCCTGCCAAACATTTGCGCGATATTACTGATCAAGAGATGGAATGGAAGCGCATGAACACGCGTGAATATCAAGATCTCACAGTACGTTGCCACCAAAGCTTAGTCGAAACAATGCCACTAGCCGCGCCTGAACCTAATCGTCCACGTTTACGAGGCACTACAGACGTTAAACCTAAAGGTCAGTAATAAACAGCGACAGGCATAATTGCGCCTGTCGTATTGTATTTATTGTAAGATCATAAATGATCAGTTAGCGTCGTTGTGATTTTGACAGCATCCATTGCCATTTCTGCTCATGGTTGAGCCCATGAGGGATCATCGTCGCTAATTTTTCAGGTGAGCTTTGACTACTTTTTCCTTGAGCATGACCTTTTAAACGTGAATAGAGTTGAGGATCAATATGACTCACTTTGATCATTCGTTGGCACTGACATCCTCTGCCTTCAAGTTGATTAGGAACACTTTTCGTTTCACACTCAATTTCTTTCACATCAGAAAGGATGTAAGAAACGATATTAATCGCATTACATTGAGGGATATCGAATTTTTTCGCGATCTCTTTTGCGCTTACCCAACGCTCTTGTTCTTGAACCCAATCAGCAATTGACAGATAGAGTGGCTTATTCATGTATTCTTCACACATATTTACTCCAGTATTACAAATAAAATTTTATTTATTGCTAAATAAAAATAATAACTGTATATGTTAATTATCATTGCACCACGGAGTATCCGTTTTCCCTGTTAATTTGGTAATTTAACTACCCCATCAATATAATATTAATTTATTTTTAACAACCAAACTCGTTAATTAACACGCCTGTCACAATTTATTATTTTGTTATTAAAACAAAAGTAATAACTATTAAACTGAGTAAAAATAAAAATTAATTAAATTAAAAAAACAAACATAACACATTGATAAATAAAGCATTTGAAACAACAAAATAAAAAACAATAGATTATATTAATAATCCATTTCTAGACTAACATTATAATAATAGATTTGAATTTAGATTGCTAGAAAGGTGGCTTATTATTAGATATAAATCAATATTCGTTTATTTAATGCAATAATAACCCAGTGATTAAAACATTAGTAAAAGTGAAGATTAGTATTTTATATACTAAAAGCGATAAACTAAGTGCTATATAACTCTATAGCACCTAGTCTCATATTATTAAATTGATTATAAAAAACGACGCTCAAATGCAGTTTGCCAATCATCCGAAAATCTATTTACCGCATCATCCACAACTGGTGAGCGAATAATAGAGTAAGCAAGCTCAATCGGTAATGTCACCGAAGAAGCCCCCGCTAATAAACAATCAACAACTTGTCTTGGTGTTTTAAAACTCGCTGCTAAGATTTTAGTCGGTAAATTATGCATAGTAATTAAGGTTTGTAATTCTTTGACAACCCTTACCCCATCAGAGCCTTGTCTATCCATTCGGTGAACATAAGGCGCAATATAATCTGCCCCTGCTAAAGCCGCCATTAACCCTTGTGAGACACTGTAAATCGCGGTACCTAATACCAGCATATTTTTTTGCTTTAATTGTTTAATGGCGACAAGCCCCGCTTCAGTAACTGGGATTTTAATCACGGTATTATCCGCGATATTGCCAATACGTAATGCTTCTTCAACCATGGTATCGACATCACTGGCAATGACCTGTGCAAATACTCGGCCTTTGCCTCCCATTGCAGCTTTTAATTCAGGTAACAGCGTTTCAATATCTTGTGCTGATTTAGCAATAATAGACGGATTGGTGGTGACACCTGCAATAGGAAGAACTTGAGAGAGTTTTCTGACTTCTTCGATATCCGCTGTATCTAAATAGATTTCCATAATCGCGCCTCAATAATGTTGGTTTTTAAGCTAAATAATTATAGGTATAACGTAAAAAGTAGCATTGTGCGCGATGGATTTCTAGTGGTTCCAATAAAAATAGCGCCCGAGTAGAGGCGCTATTAATTAAATAACAATAATAAATGATTATAGTTTCTAGTTAATAAAAAACATTAACTCTGATCCAAATTTAGAATTCGGATTTATGATCTATTTATAATTTAAAATAAATAAGATTGAGTACAATACCATTATTGATATTAAATAATTTCTTCTATTACGTTAAATTTATTATTTTTTAAATTCAGCATCGATAACTTGATAAAAAGCATTACCTGTATCCGCAATATCCCAAACGCCTAAAATAATCTGATAACCTGAGCGCTCTGGTATATTACAATTTATCTCTACGGTTTCTGTTGGTATTTTGCCATTATCATCTTGTTGGCAGAATGGTGTTAAATCAAAATCAGCACGGGTCAATGGTTTATTTACATCCCACCCTGGTTTCGTAATAAAAAACCGCCATGATTCAGTGCTATGTTTAGCCGTTAATGTCCATTTAAACATATTTTCTCCACTTTTCATTGCCACTTTATGCCAACGATCCGCACTTTGTGCATTTAAAGCAGAAAAAGCTTCTTTCCCACCACTAGCAATTTGACCATCAGCAGGCCCATCTTTAGGAAATCCTTTAAGCCCCTCAATTGATTGAGGTTCATACTGTATTGGACCACAATCTTTATTTAAATTTTTCCCTTTTGCTGAACAAAGAAAAGCTCTGCTAGGAGGAGTATCAATGTATCCATGTTTTAACGTCACATCAGCTGACGCTGTTGAAATAAAACCCGCTGATGATAGTAATAATGTTGCAGTGAATACCATAAGTTTATTTTTCTTCATAATAAAGCCTCATAATTATTAATAAGTGTTTTTAAATATAATGATTGCATCAATCACAATATATACTAGTCAAAAAAAGATAATTAAATATTCATTTATTTATATTTGTGAGCGACATCGATATTTAATTTAATATTAAAATGAGACTAACACGGTCATTTAATATTTATTAAATGACTATCAATAACAAAAATAATAAATTAAATTATTTTTATTACTTTTTTATATTTTATTAAAAGAAATAAAATCATCAATATAAAATAAAAACAACCCAAATAAGACAGAAATGCTGTCTCTCTGGGTTGTATATTTTGGGATATGTTTTAACGTGATTACAATATAGCAATATACAATCGCAATTGATGTCATTCTGTAATTACGATGTATTAATGTAAACGAGTTTTCATTGAGTTCAGAACACTAATTTTGTTCGTCTTCATATCGATAATCACATCTTCCGACAATACTTTCACATTAACTTTTCCTGAATCCTTGGCCAATAGGGCATAACTATAACCAGCCCTGCCGGAGAAACTAGGCAACTTAGCTTCAAGATTATAATCAAATGTAGCGACATTTTCTTGGACATGATCGATCTTCGTGCCTTGTTTCCCAAGATAAGTTATTGCCGAAGCTTATCTTATCGTCTTTGAGACTGACTAATAATATATTTATTAAAAACACTATTTATTTACAGGTTTAAGTTGTTCTAAAGAGAACGTGAGGATTTCACATTATAAGTTTCATTGTGACTCAGTATTGCACCTCGGCAAAAACCACAAACGATATTTTTATAATTGATATCATTTTTTTCTAATTCTTTTAAAACACTTCCTAATGTTACATTTGCTAATAAGCTCTTTATATCTTTCCTATTTCTGACAATTAGAAAATCAGATCTCACCGTATTACTATCCATTATTGCAAAATCTCTATTTGAAGATAATGCCGTAGCGACGGATTCAATCGTATCATCTTCATATTTTGATAATGCGTAGTCCTTTACTTTTCCTTTTGAATGGCTACCTGATAACCCCCATAATCCTCGACTATTTAAAATCTCAACCGCATTTTGTTTTTTCGGAATAGTGTCTTCACTCGTAATAGAAACAAATGTTTTATTTTTTCCTGTCGCTAAGTTAGATATTTTAGGATCAGCTAAATACGTTTTATGTGGATTTAAGAAATCTAATGTAGTCCCTTCTGGCGGAGAAATTTCATTGTGCCAAGGGAAATATCCACCATGTGATGTAATCACTAATTGTTCTGATTGATGGTCTGGTGTCGATATTATTTTAAAATATTTACCTAATTCACTAATCCCATATTTAAAGCCTTTTTTATATCCTGTTAATTCTTTATATTCTGTTGGTAACTTATTAACAAAATGATGAGTATTTAAAGTATTCGCAGATGTTTCTGATAAATTAGCCACTTCACTTGTACTTGTAGATGCTAAAGTATCTTCTTTTAATGGTATTCGTCCATCCGGATCATGCAATGTCACAGGGTTATTACGCACCATTCGGTATAAATTTAGTCCATCCACCGTACCTGCGGGGTCGGCACTTAACCAGCGACCAATCCACGGTTGATAATAACGATAACCGTAGTAATACATACCCGTAGAATCTTTTTCTTTACCTGAATAACGAATGGTTTTGTAATCAGCCTCTACTGCATTTTCGCTAGACCAAATCGCAGTGCCACCATAAGGGTAATACTCTTCATAGCTAACTAATTGCCCTTTACCATCGGTTTCTAATCCACTGTTGCCAATACCGTCATCATAGCTATAACGCAGTGAGTTATTTTCAATTCCTTTCGGTGTGCCAATTTCCCAACACAATGCTCTGACTTTTGCACTAGTGCCTGCTTGAATTTGTACAACGGCATATTTCTCTGTCACAGAACTTGTGCTCACGTCCCATTGTTCAATATTCGGTAAATAGTGCGTAGTAACTTTTTCTAAATCACCGCCAGCAGTTTTACGCCCGCGTATTTTCGTCATACGTTGGCTCGCACTGTTATATTGATAAGTTTCACCCTCAGACAAATGCCCACTTTCCATTATCTCTTTTGTGGCTTTCAAATGATTACGGCTATCCCAAATAATGGCATCACCATTAAGAAGCTGGGTTAAATTACCGCTCTCATCAAAATAGCTATCGACTTGCTTCGGATCAGAACATTGTGATTTAAGTAATGCCCGATTAGTTTTATTAGATATGGTTATATCTTGGGTAAAGCTTTGTTGCGCAATAGCGGAGTTATGACGGATTTGCGTTAAATTACCGCCTCTGTCATAAGCGTATAAACGCGTGTAATTGGTATAACTTTGTGCATCTTTGACCAACGTGGTAATGGTTTGAGATTGGATTGATGCAGGTGTTTTTTGATTGGCAGATTCACGGCCTGTTGCACTCACTAATTGATACAGAGAGTCATAGATATAACGATTTTCAGGCACGATTTTCTGATTACGCCAGTAGCGAGTCGCTTCAGCATCATTTTTCAGACAGATAATATTGCCGACGGGATCGTACTCATAACGCAGATCTTGCATGATCTTCGCACCTAATGCATGACCTTGAGGACGCTGTGTTTTGACATTCAGTAAACGTTGCGTTTCAGGCTCATATTCATAAGTGGTGACTAAGCCATTACCCTGCTCTTCACGTAATTTTTGCCCCGTAGCAGAATAGGTTAAAGCGCGTAAAATCACTTGTTCTGATTGTCCTTTTAAGGTCAACCAAGATTGCTTAACAAAGCCTGCAATATCATAGGCAATACGGCGTTTATTCCCCTTTGCATCGGTTTCTTCTAATACAACCCCTGTCGCATCATAAGTATATTGAGTGGTAAATTTTTCAGCTTGTTGAATATCATTTACTTCACGACTTGAATTCCAATCAATAACACTACCCATATGCAATTGTTGTGTTTCTGCAATAACATGCCCCAAGAGAGAATAATTGCTATACGTTTTTTTACCTGCCGTATCAAAGTGTTCAATACATTTTCCCACTTGATTGGTATCGATTAACTCACTCGCGTTTCCTTGTCCCCATTTAAATTTCTGAATAACCTTCGTGTCTGAATTCCCTAATTTTCCTTCTTTGACTTGCTCTAAATATCGCTCAACGCTGGGCTCAGAATATTCATACGTTGTCACCGTACCTTTTGCATTAATCTGTTGTGAAACGGTACCCTCAATATCATTAAGACTAAAGCTTGTACCATTATCAATCCCTTGAGATACAGCAATCGCGCCACCTAAACTCACTGTTTGTTGAATATTCGGTTGTATTGCTGAATTTGATTGTTGTGTTTCATACAATCTTGCATCAATACTGCGTTCTAAATAACCGCGAGCATGATAATGGTGACGCGTAATACGTTCATCCGTTTGGTTAACCGTATCAGGATGACGGCAATAGCTAATTTCTCGAATAGCCGATCCTCGATTATCATGAACCACCACCGTTGGCGTTCTTGTATGTAATTGTTGATTTGACATATTTCTATAATTCCTTAATTTGCTTTCTTTTATGATCTAACTCATGAGTACCAAGCTGATTTTTTGTTGCCAATATTTCTACTACCGCTTTTTTATCGGTATTACATTTTTCTAATACCAACATTAAACGTGCCACATAATCAGGATAATCCCCCCATACTTGCACATTAAAAAACGGTGCTGAACAGGGCTGTAATAAGTGTGTTGGTACAAATTTTTCGGGTGCTTTAACGACGGTTAAGGGTGTTTTGTTGCAACTGGATAACAGCGTCAGGCACAGACTCATTAGCACAAGGCGTTTGAGCCAGAAGTAGCCGTAATTCTTGGCGTATTGCATGATTTTCTTCCTCTAAATAGTGTTGCTCCTTTTGTTGATGAGTGAGCGTTTCAGAGATTTTTTCCGCTTGCTCGTGCCATTGCATTAATTGTGATTGCAATGTACTTTGTTGATATTCAAGCTGACTATTTTGTTCTGAAAGTCGATTAATTTGGTTGTGCTGATAGCGGATCACCAGAAGCGTGGTCAGAATGACTAACAACACGCCTCCTTTTAATCCCCAGCGTAGAAGCCAGGTTAGACTCATGAATATACCTCTCTAGACAGCTCATAATGAGGGCCATCACGAAACGATACCCAATCACCGCCCCAATTCATTGAAACACCCAATTGATGTGCCGCTTGTTTCATCGCTTTTGATACAGATTCAAACGCAGACCAATCATGCCAAGGGATCGAGCCATTCACTAACGGTACAATATCTACAGCATGACCCGTTAAATGACGGCTATTGAGTGTTTTGCTTTTGCCTTCTTTTATTAGCACTTTTTGGCGCACGAATGAGCGTAGCCCTTCGATAACCACAAAATCATATTCACTCAATGTCAGTGCATGATGAACCACTTGCACTAAATCTTGATGCACACCTTTTAAGTTGTTTTGACTACGTTGACTTAATGTATACGTACTCATTTAGGCTCCTTAAGGCTATTCATGCCAAAAATACGATTCCATAGCCAAATCAATGTGGTACTTCCCATTGAGCCAAAAAGCCCTGCAATCATGTAAGACATATAGCGACTTGCACCACTTTCAAAACTCAATAATCCCCCTAATAATCCTGTGAATACTGAAATCACAATTTGGCTACCAATGCCACACCAAGACCACCTAATTTGTTTTTGCCTAATTTCCATTAAATACCTCACGATACCTCCCCAGGCTGAAAATCCACCGATAATCATCCAAGCCAGCGCATCGCTTTCAGATGGGATTGCTACCAGCATAATAAAATTCCTAAATAGAGCGGATAAATGGTGTTCCCCATTAATCCGCGTAATAAATAACCTACACTAAGGTGTCATTTTCATCTTCCTGAGCCACAAACCACGGCGTCATCATCGTATGACGGCGATATTGTTTTGCAGTAATCACTTGATATAAACGACCTAATGCATCGTAATAATGGGTATCCGCAAAGCGATTAGGCTGAGATGAACTTTCCGAAACATAACGCCAATCATTCAGGAAATAAGGCTGGTAAACGCGCTTTACATTCCCTTTGTTGTCATATTCGGTTTCACCTAAAATTGCCCAACGTGTTGTGGTACTTTTTTGCTGTGCTTGCTGTACACTGTCCACCACTAATTCCCCTTTTTTACTGCGCAAAAAGGACTCACCCGCTTCAACTCTGATAGAGGTTTGCAATAGGCGTCCAAAACCATCGCTAAACGCGATTTGTTGGCGAATTTGCTGTTGTGAGTCGCTGTCATAACGGTCAGTCATAATTTGCAGAGCGTGTGGAGGCAGTTTTGACGATGAAGACATCCAACTGTCCGTGACATAAACAAAACCCGTAGCAATAGGCAGAGTTGATGTCAGTACCAAAGCCTCATCGACAGTATTTGGCATCGTAAAGGCTTTATGGCTATAACCACTTTCCTGACCTTTTTCAGCCCCTGAAAAACGGGTTGTCGTTACACGACCAAAACCATCAAAGGTCACTTGACGAAGATTTTTGTTTTCATCTGTTATTGAATTAGGTGATAAAAAGCGCCAATCATAAGTAAGATGAAAATCTTGTGTATTTAAAGGAGATCCTTTACCCATTAATACACAGAATTGCTTATCCCACAGTAAGTTATAATCACAAGAAAACTCTGTTTTTTTATACACCAGTGGCTTATAGAACTGGGCTAATGAACCATAGGTTTTAACGCCTAATAACGGTTTTACCCACAATTTTTTGCTTTTTTCTGTTTCATCAGCGAATAAATAGTCTTTTTGCTGATAACCTGCATTTTTCATCACTTCATCCAGTTTTAAATCTGGATAAGGTTGTGAAATGACTTTTGCGGTTTCTTCATCTAATTCCGCGGTTTCACTGTAAGCTAAACGCATAGGGAAATCGGGTTCTGCTAATGTTGCATTACCACTCGCATCCAGATAAGCAAGCTGTTGTTGCCCTACAAAGACTGAAGCTGATTTTTGTGTGAGCAAATTATTGCTCGCTAATAATGCTTCGACATTCAGGCCTTCTTTCGGCTGCTTTTCCGCACCGAATATCCAACTATCTTGGCGACTGGCGTTGATGATCGCGAGCTGATAAACCTGTTTTTCAGGATGAACAAGATGATGGCAAGTCTGGCGCGACAAACCTAAACGCAGAGTGTGTTGTTGCTCATCATAACTGGATGCCCATAACGTCTCGGGTAGGCTTTCGTAGTGCTGATAAGGGTTTTTCGCCCCCTTAGCACGTCTTGGATAGTTAATCGAAACGGCTTTAGATACAAAACCATAACCGTCTTGCTCTAAGATAATGTGTTGATGACAAGCAGGATCAGAAGCAATACGCTCATAATGATAGTCACGGCTTTCGACTACAGAAGGCATCACCACTGGTGAGCGCCCTTGCGCTTCAATTAAACGCACTTGTGGCCGTTGTTCCGTAACGACATAAGGCACATCAGATACAACGGTATTGTCTAATCCATAGACCTCTTTTCTAAGCAATTGACCTTGCAGTCCACGCTCAAGCCAATAGGTGTGCTCTTGATGCACTGTGTTATTACACGCTTTTTCTGAACTTCCATCACCTTGGGTAAAGCGTGGTGAGAAATGAGAAAACGCCGCACTGTCGCCTTGCCAAAACTCATTAAAAAACTGGTTATCAACTAAGGATTTTCCCGTTAAAAACCACTGACGCGTTAATGCACTTGGCGTTTTATCCGTGGTATTTTCTTCACTTTTAAAAGACTCGGCATTGGTGGCTTCTACACAACCAAAACCACGAAACTCATTTTCTTCACCATCCCAGACACCATGACGATAGTTGTAAGTTTGCGCTAAACAACTTTGCGTGATTTCATCAATGGTTTCAATTTTCCACAACGTATGTAGTGCGAAAGGTAAGTGGCTAACCGCTTTAGCTTTATTTTGCTGTTGACGAGTTGATTTTTCATCTAACCAATATTGCGCTGAACTACGGTAATGCAAATTCTGAATAAGCCCCATATTGTTATTAATGGACGTTAATAACCACGGCTTTTTATTTTGTAACGAAAGCACCCAATGTTGCGGTGTTGGATAAGCTTTTGTCAGTAAAATACTAGCGACACCAAGACCTTGGATATCCGCCACTTGCAGTTGGCATTGGTTATCAAAACGCACACCTTTAGGTAATGCGATATCATCACCACGCACAAATTGATTACCACTTTGGTTAAAATACACCTCTAAATGAGTAGATTGAGCATAAATAATATCAGTCGTACCGCTACCATCTAAGTCTGCTAAATAGAATTGATTAGGATTAAATTTCAGACGATCCGCAGAAAAACCAGGGATCGTCATCGGAGTACTAAATCTCCCCTCACCTAAATGCACCCAACAGGTTACGCCTTGGTAATCCACTTTAATCAGGTGTTGTTGACCTGAACCCAATACGTCACTAAATGCCACTAAGGTACGTCGATTAACGTTTTTAATCGGCAATGTCACGCCATCAGCCTGCATGATATCTTTGCTTTTTTTCCAGCCTTGCGCAGAGCCAGCATAAAGACGAATACTGCGAGGACCAATTAAAGCTAAATCAGCAAAACCACTGCCTGTTAATGAGGTGATTTCCGCTCTAGAATGAAAATATTCTACTGGCAGTGCATCAAGCGGCACAAAATTTAGCCAATTTTCTGCGTTGGTTTCATCTTGAGTGTAATAACCATTCACATCACCTTGGGTAACTAACCATTCCAGTTTTCCATTACCCGTCACGTCGGTCAGCATGGCTGAATTCCGCAATGACGGAATAACAGGAAGCTTTTTTGCTTTATCCCATGTTATGGCATTCGGATTTTGTTTATCTTCTTTTCTGACAGGTGCGCGATACCACCAAGCACCTCGATCTTGATACAACACGCCAGACAATCCTTCGCCTAATAAATCAACATATTGATAAGGCTGTTGTGGTGTAAAAGAAGCAAGCTCATCCAGTGATTGCCACTGGGCTTGTTTAGTCGCACCCACCATTTGCCAATCAAATTTAACCGGTGGCAATGTCACTAACGACTGCGCACCTTTATTGTTGTTAAACGCAGATTTTTGTGCTGAGACTAAAACAGTACCTGATGCGGACTCATCGTAAGTGAGCGTTAATCGAGCAACTAACTCGAGTGTTTCTGCCAATGGTGTTTGTTTTTCTAAACTTTCAAGACGGTGATACATCAGTACTTGGCGACATAAACGACGAGTACGAACTTCAAAACCGTAATGGAAAAGAGAAAAACAGTCTTTACGCAGTGCCCATGCGGAATTACTTTGCCATTGTGGATAGGTGGCTAATGCGCTATCACGCTCACCGTAATCAAAGACCAAAGTAAACAAGGCATTTTTCGGTAAGGTGTTATCCGTTTTCGTACATGAAAAAGCACGCTCTCCCACAGGGTTACCGTAATACACTTTCTCTAAATAACGCTGTGTATTAGCATTTTTATGGGATTGAATTTCTTGTTTATCACAACCTTGTTCATCTTCAGCGCGATAGTGATATTCAATTTGCTCACCCATCGCTGAAACCGAAGCATTGAGATCCCATTGCGCAATATGTGCACTGTTTTGGCTATCCACAATCTGTGCTGTGGTTTCATAACCAAATAAGTGAACCTCACCATTTGCACTCAACATCACCCAAAATTGTTTTGGTGTATTGGCTGAAACATTAGCCTCATTTAATGACCAATATTCAAAACGACTAAAACTTTTTTCAATACGTGAGCGATAAGTTGTCACTTGATATTGATGAGCGAGTTTTACGCCAAGTAACTCATTACGCTGTGCCGTTTCAATTTCGCCTTTCTTATTGATAATTGGCACAATCACTTCACCTTCAGGCCCAACAAATTCATCTTGTTGAGTATAAGTAGGCACGCCTTTTGAAGTACGACGACGAATCGACATCACCCCCACAGACCAGCCAAAGCCAAAAGCGCCATTACCAGCTTGATTTTGATAACTTAGACCTAAAGAAGGGGCATAACCACGACCTTGGCTAATAGGCAACGGCAAGCTAAAAGTGGCTGCACCATCAGGGCCAACAGCACCCATGTTGCCCGTTAATCCTGTGACAGCCCCACCACCTTTTGGTAAGTTTGGCGCATCAAAGGTCAATTTCTCTGAATTTTGCATGTAGAACTCCTGACAGGCTCCCTAAGGAGCCTGTAATTAATTAAGATTTGGGTAATTAGCGAATGGTGTAATTAATGTGGAGAATGATGTCGTTCAGTGTCAGTAACATCTCTTTTTGCTTATCTGTCGCATCAGGGAAGCTTAAAGTCAGTGTACTGCTATCATTCACAGGTAAACCTTCAAATGGCAGATAACGCTCATCATTAAAGTTCAGTTGGAACTGACCACTGTCATTCATGCCATGAGAAATCGCAATCGCACTACAACCTCGTGGTTTCACCGCACTACCGCCATAACTCAACACCGCACGAATATTCTGATACGTGCCTGTTAACGCAGGTAATGTCACACTAATTTGTTTAACGCGACGTAATTGACCTAAATCTGCAGGATAATCTTTGTCGATAGCTAAATCAGAGAGCTTAATCGAAGCCTGTAATTGACCGTTTTTCAGCGTAATACCATTTTCTGCCGTACCTAGCTGGGTTTTCGATTTATTAATCAAATCAGCGACTTGTTCAAAACCAAACTTATTAGTGCCTAAACCTTGGTACACGTCTTCCAACGAAACAATCTTGGTGATTTCCAATACACGTTTATCTTTTTCAAGGTAGCTATTTTCCATTTGAGTCAGGTTATGCATTAAGCTTTCACCCGCCATCAAACCGGAATAATTACCTTGCCATGCCCCTGGGCGAATAAAGGTTTGTGTTTCACCTAAATCATACTGATAAGCCGATTCTGCCATACGGCAACGGGAGGCAGCCAAGTCGTAGAATGGCTTATAAATCGCCATCAATTTACCGCGTAACCAGCTATACAGCGCTTTATTGGTAAATTTATTTTGTAAGAACGTTAAATGTGCCTGCATATGCACTTGCTGTTGCATCAGAAGTCCTAATTGCAAATTAGCCGCTTCTTTACGCACACCCAATGCTTTAATTTGTGCATCAAATTGTTTTAATTCTGATTGTGCTGTATCACGTAATAATTTCCACTCTTCACGACGACGACGGTACACTTCAGATTGACTTAAAATGTCTGACGCCATATTAGATATGGTACCAGCGCTAAGGAATCCAGTACCTACTGCATTAAGTAGCCCACCATAATTTGATCCCCCCACTGCCATACCGAACGTATTTGGTGCTAAAACCGCTATACCCGCGCCCACATAAAATGGTTGACTTATTGTCGTAAATCCCATGCCCATAACGCGAAGTGCTAGTGCTCTTGTTTCTTTTGCACTAATGTTTTCGTTATATAATTTGCTATAATAATCATAGCGGATTTGTGCACCTTTCCGTAAATCCTGTAATGAATTTTCGTTATAAGCAAACTCTTCAATCGTTTTCTGCTGATACTTGATATTTTGGAGAGTAATTTCATTACCCTGCGTTGCTAGTAATTCTGACAACGCTTCCACATCTTGACGCTCAGTGATGCTAGAAAGCGAACTACCAAACTGTATTAACTGGCTGACGACTGATTTTGCGCTATTTAATATCACAGGGAAACGCTGAACCGGTATCATCACTTTCGGCAATACACCATCCTCTTGCGATTGATTAACTGCGGTGATTAGCAGTGCCTTAGGATCTGCTGGTGTTGCATACATTGGTAATGACAGCGATTGCCCATCAATCGATAAGTTGTGACGCAAATTAAATAAACGCGATTTTAACGTGTCTCGATACTGCGCTAACTTCTCATTAATTTGTGGTAAAAAAAGCGAAGTTAAGGTATTTGCTGTGCGTGATAATGTTGTTTCTTTTTTCTCATCATTAACAGAAGGTTTTGCTTGATGTGTTATGGTTGCTGCATCAATTAATGTCGGTGCTGACCACACATCGTCCTCTAATAGTTCTGTCTCATTTCCTAATAATTTCAGCGCTTGTACATACCACATTTTAGCTTCATTTAGTGTGTCACGCTCAAGTTGGCGATAAGCACTGTCACCTCGTGCCACAAGAATATCAAGGTACTTCATAAATGTAGCCAATTTATAGTGCATTGGATCAGCTTGTGCCACAGCATCAGGATCAGTTGAATCCAGTTGATCATGATCCCAAGCTGTATCCGCTAATAATGGCTGTGAATTCCAAACACGATGAGTATGAGTATTGTTATCAATATAACCATTTGGATTAAACACATAACGTAGCCAACGACTAGCTTCGTCGTAATTTTGCCCTTCTAGCATCACATTTGCTAACATCATCGGGGTGTAATAGAACAGTTCCCAAAAGTAGAGAGCATTCGCACCATTAAAATCCATCGGTACATCAGCGCCTTTTTCCAGAGCGGGTTCAGGCAGTCTCTGAGAATTTAGCGTTAAAATAGCATCAATTCCGTTATTCGCACGTTTGACTAATTGACGTGCAAATAATGTATTTAAACGTACTAACAAAGGTTCATTTGCCACTGTCATTGACATATATTGGGCATGCTTTTGATTTGTTTTTAAGCTAATAACACTCTCATTTATATGTTCTAATTCACTGACTTTAAAGTAACATAGGCTTTTAGCAATAATTTTTTGGTTCTTATTAACCGCTGTTACATCCGCAGTTAATATTAACTCACCATTGTCATTAAATGCATTTTGAGGAACATCAAGCTTAAGCTCTTTATTTTTACTATTGAAGCTATTACTACCCTCAACTAAAGAAGTATTGGCGTTAGACCATTGTTCGAGAGAATAGGTGACTTTATTATCCTGACTAGAAGATAATGTTATCTTAATATCATTAACCATTTCGTCATCACTATAGATAATTTTATTTAAATCACTAATAGTTAATGGGTAAAATATTCCTTTCCCATATTCTCCCATAAGCAATTGACTCGTTATTTCTCCCGAAACATAAAAAAGAAATCTTGGTGCTTCTTTATCTAGAAAATGTTGTAACGAGAAATCGCCTAATTCATTAGAAAGCGTAAAGGCAATTTTATTTTTCGATGTATATTTTAATAAACTATTTGACTGTTTAGTGAAAAAAGACAGTTCTACGCTATAATCTTCTCCATTATTAACATCTAAACCGTTAATTACCGCACCTTTTATATTATCGTAAATAAAGAAGTAAATTATATTTTTTCTAACATCAAAACCTAAATAATAACTAAAATCAGTTTTTCCATTAAAAGACAAGGTTGTCAACTTACCAACACTACCTGAAGTATAAACAATATCCTCTAATAGAGAACCACTCTTTAATAAACCGTTAAAGATATCTTTAATAGGTGCAGGAGCAAAATTTCCATAATTAATATTACAGTTAACAAAAGCAGAAAGGTAACAAGATAATGTTTTATTTTTCGACTCTACACTGACACCATTAATTAAACTTCCTGAAAGAGAGACATGTTGAGATTCCATTGTTTTTATATCATCAATAGGATCGTGAGATATTGAGTAAGCTAATTTACCTCTCAATGCAAATTTATTATTAATATTTTTAGTGAGTTTTTCACTACTCAAATCAAATTCAGACTTCACATTAATATAAATGTTTTTTGCATGTTCCCCATTTAAATCTGATATATTAGAAAACACCATTTCATTATCAATAGAGTAAACTTGATACTCTTTATTTTCATCTTTATAGATATCACTTGTGACATAAGTTAAAAAATATAATTTATCTAATTCTTCGTTATAGCTTAAATGAAAATTTCCTTTTTCATTATCTATAATATTATTAGGCAGTTGAAAATCAATAGGTGAGCTCCAAGTACCATCATAACGGATATGTGATAAAATTAAATTATATCGTGTCTGCTTAGAAATTGGTGTAGATGTACTTTCTTCTTTATTCTCAGACTTTTTATTTTCAGTTTCTTTTTGTTCAATCCAAGCAACATATAATCGATTATTAAAAATAACAGGACGAATTAAATTATTGTAAGGGTTAGCACCATTCTCAATTTTAGTCCACTCTGTCCAAGCATTTGCTGCCATGACTCCTTTTTTTATTTTACTATGATCTACACTACGCCAATAATAACTTACTTTTTCTGATGCATTACAACCAATAAAATAAGTGTGCCCATCTTCTAATCTCACACTATCATGATAACCACTAATCACATCTAAATTAGCAATTTGTTCAAAAGAAGTTAAATAGGTTTTAAATGCATCATCAACCGTATCACTATTATTACTATTTTGACTGATTGACTGTAACAACGTATCCATCATTTTAGTTTGACCAATACGTACTGTAGGATCAATATAGTTTTCAGGATAATAAGCTAATAAAGAGACACCACTCCAAGTGCTATAACGCTTATTATATTTATCCCAATCTATAAAAAACTGACGAGACTTAATAAGTGAATTAGTATTTTTCATATCCAAAGATAAAAATTCATTAATATATAGCTGTATACTTGCAATAGCTTGTTCTATCTTTGTGGTTTTTATTTCAGATGAAACTTTATTATCAATCAGTAAATAATGATAAATATCATCACTAGTTACTAAATTTAATTCATTAAACTTATGAATATAAAATGCACTAAGTGCAACACTCTCTTTTTCATCCATTTTATTTTTTAGTAAAATAACTTGTTGAGCATTTAGCCCGCTTTGTAAAATTTTACTAATTCCATCCCAATTCAAGTAGTCTTTTTCTTTATTCCCACTTGTAGAAAATTTTAACTGAGTTAATAGATTAAAGTTATTTGGTGTGATGTTAAATATTTTAACCATATCAATATAGCTAGAGATTTCTTTGATATTATCAAATTTAATTTCATCATCCAGTTTTAATAAAGAAATAATTTGCTCAATTACCTCATCAGAGACTCCATATGCCTTTGATAAAATTGAAACAGTTCCATAACCGATAAAAAGGTTAATTAGCTCGTCTTTATTATTTATTTTATCTAAATAAAAACTATGGAATTCAGATATATCTTTTATTGATTTGATATTAGGAAGAATAGATTCATAATTAAGCAAACGTCTTTCTCCCAATATATTTATTTCGTTTTCATTTAATCCTAACTTAGTAAATATAGAAATTATTTGACACAACATTTTTATATAAGTAACAAGTTTATTTTTATCTTCTAATGTTTTATCATCCTTCCTTACCAAGTCTCTAAAATCATCAATAGATAAGTTTAATATCATATTACTATCGAGATATTTCCATACAGCATTGGCAACACTTAATGAAGGAAGGGATAAATGATAACCTAGTATAGGTAAATAGCACGGTATAATTGCCCGTTCAGTGAATTCATCTATATAAAAATCATTAAATTTCATTAACTCGTTAAAGAGTCTTTCCATTTCTTTAGTATAAGATAAATCATATTTTTTAGCTGTCATTGAATATAGTTCTGGAATACTAAACTTATACTCTTTGATAAACTTACAATAATTATCTATTGTATAAATTAAATTACCTGCATCATCTGATAAAAATTGTTCATTAATGGGTTTACTGAAAGGTTCAGGTAACATATCAAGTAATAAAGAAAGAGAATAAATATCTAGACTATGTACTGTTGCTAATAAATATACTCGATATAACAGTGATATATTCTTTATAGAACAAGTAAATCCCGTTTTTTTACCAGAAGCTAATTTCCACATAGCAACAATGCCAATATCATCGATATGAAATGCACGTTTTAAGGTATTAATACGTATAATATCATCTGGAGATGATGAATTAAAATCAAGTGCTTTATTATCTGCAATAAATTTACTTTTACCTAATGGAGGAGAATTAAATAAAATATCAAATAGCGATAAAGAGTTATTAAATTTTTGATGATTAATATTAGCACCATTAAGTACTATAGATTGCTCAATATTAATATTGTATTTCTCCATAATATATTGTACATGAAGAATAGAACGAATAACCTCAGAGTCAATATTGTTATCATTGTTTTTTGTTTTAATTAAAATATATAGATTATCAATAGAGATCCCTGTTGCTTTATGTAAGCGAATAATCTTATTTAATACCAGCATACTTTTCGCAGATAGTTCATTATTTACTTTAAGAATATTAAATAATGGTAATATTTCTTCTTCTGAAATAGAGTAATATTCTGATAAGAACTTTAAATTATTCTTTAAACTGATGTCTTTATTTCCGAAATTTTTCTCTATTAGTTCATCAATTTTATCGTCAGAGATTAATTCTGTTAAAATAGCATATAATTCAGGAGAAATAGATGAATTAATCGTTGAGATCCATTCTGTATCTAAAATATTAAGATAATCTTTAGCCTTTATTAATTTATCAACCAAGCCATCGCGTAATAATAATGTTTGTCGAATAGTTTCATAAGGCTGATGATAAGGATTTTCACCCATTACGCGAGTTGTTGCTAGTTCTTGAAATAAATCTTTATCATTGCCTAATTTATTTTGCAGTGCGGTAGTAAGAATTTTATTTGATAAAGAAAGAGTAGAAACTTCTTTATCCAGATTGTCTTGAGAAAGTATTAATTGAGCTAAATCAGGACGACGTGTATCAAGACGATACATTGGGCTACCAGGATGTATTTCTTTTGCTTCACGATAAAGTTCAGTTAAATAACCCGCAGGTGAAAACATCGATGCCACAGATTTAGAATCGACATAGTGGTTGTCTCGATTTGGGATCCAATTTTCTAACGTACTACTTTGAGTAGCATGAGGTTGAATACCTAAAACCACGGCATTTTGTACTTGTGGATTATTACGTGTTAAATAATGAGCTTCATTTAATTTATTAATTTTTGCAGCTTCTTGAGCTTCTTTATATAATGTTTTTGCTTCATGCCAACTAAGTTTCTCTTCACTCAGCGAGTGGATTTCATGAAGTGATAAGGGAGCTAGATCATTTAACGTGATATTTTCCACTGTATCAGAATTCATTTTCTTTAAAAGTGTATTAATGTTTTTCATTAAATATTTTCCTAATATAAGTTAATTTAAAATTAAGAGAATAAAATCGTCTTTTCATCTCGAAAATTAAAATACCAAGAAAATAAGAATTGAAAATTGAATTTTTTATAACCTGATATTGAGTTTTTTTATTCTTTATAGATTGATTGCGGTTTTTAATAAAAAAAGATTGAGAAAAAAAGAGACAATTAATAACTAAAATACGGAAATAAAAAACAATTAATCATTTGATTTTATTTTTATCAAAAATACGCTTATTTATTATCAATATTAGTCGGTATTGTTATTTTTTTAATTTATTCTTTATCCTTTTTTCATTTTTAGTCGCACCAAAATGATTATTGATAAATATCAATATAACGATTCCATTTGGGAGGATTATTTATTCGTAAGATATATATAAATAAATATGGAGAACGCCTGCATGTTTTTCTCACGAAAAATAAATCAGTTCTTTGCCGTCGCAACTTGTCAAAGCCTAGTCAAAGCAGCAAAACAAATCAATGTTACCCCATCCGCACTACGCCACGGGATTAACGAACTTGAAAGCCAAATAGGTAAGTCACTGATTAAACGCTCCAAAAGCGGAATGGATCTTACCCCTGCGGGGAAAACACTTTATGATCGTTTATATCCCTATTATGAAAAAATTAGAAAAATTGAAAATCAGATAATGAATCCCAATGAGGATAAAACCTCGCTCTCCATTAAATTAGATGGTCTTTATTATCCTGACTTAAAAACAAAACTGTTGGAGATCCGACAAAAAAACAATCAATATAGCCTGTCTTTAGAAGATGGTTATATTAATGATATTAAAGAAGAACTTTTTGATAAAGAGTTTGATCTTGTTATTTCCTCTCTTGAATTTGACTATCCTCATAAAAACATTAATACGATTAATTTATGCACACAAAAAGTCGGCTTATTGGTGAGTAAAAAACTCTTTGAACAATATCCCAACACCAAAACATTTTTTGCCAAAGAAACCTTAATACAAAGAAGCAGTACTTTGCAAAACCCCATATTTTCAACGATTTTAGATAAGCTAAAAAATCAAGGTTATCAATATCATACTTTAGGCTTAACAGAGATGGCGGATGTCTTGCACTGCGTTGATGAAGGGGCGGGTTACTGCTTTATGCCTGAAAATATTCATTATATTTCAACGATCACAAATGATGAGGTTCAATTTATTCGCTCACCATTTCCTTTTGATATTTTCTTACATCAAAAGGTCTATTTTAAAAAAAATAATGATAAAAAATTAGCTGATATTGCAATGACACTACGTTAATCAATTAAAACAGCGCATTGATATAATCAGAGGTAAATCCACGATATTGTAGATAGCGAACTTGCTTGGCTCTCTCTTTAAAGTCTTTGGGTTTAGCTGTACCGAATTTTTTCTCTTTGACCTCTTGGCAGAGTGCGTACCAATCTGTGTCTGTTTCTTCTAATACACGTTCAATAATTTCGCTAGGAAATCCCTTTAGGCGTAATTCTTGGCGAATACGTAATGGCCCATAGGATTTATTTAAATAACTACGAAAAAAACTATAAATAGTGCGATTATCATCAAGGTATTGGCTTTCAAGTAAGCGTTCGATCACTTGAGGTAAACACTCTGGCGCCGTTGGTGAATCTTTCTCTGTTTCGCGAATTCTGCGCTCAATACGGCGTTGCAATTCGTTTGTACTGTAATCACGACGAGACAGCATAAAAATAGCGTACTGATAAAGCTCTTGATAAGTCATAACGTTCCTTTATTAAAAGAGTCCATATAAGGCAACTATTATCATAACGGTTTATCACCGAAATAGCTTATTTCGATGTTAATTTCATCAGTAATATCGAGAGAAATAAAACAGTAATAATTAAAAGAAGAGTTATCATTTCTTTTTTATAATTTTAATCGACTAGTTTTATTAAGGTTTTCTTAGGGAAAATAAGGGTATTTACTTAATAATCTCTTAATAATACTACAGTAATGCGAAATATAAGTATCTCTTACTGTATATCGCACTTATAGCTGGTGACCATCAATTAGAAAAAGTTTAAAATTTTCCACTACTCTTTTACTACTTACTTTTTTAATTTTCTGTGGGTTATGTATGAACTTTTCCAATTTAAATAAGGTGGTTTTAACCGCCTCTCTTCTTGCGACTGGCTTTTCTTACGCAGATAGCGATCGCCCACTGCTCTCTTTAAGTGTGAGCCAATCTGGTGGCACCGCATTAAATAATGAAGGTTCGTTAGATACACGTACCCCAGCAAGCCAATCTCGTGTTTTACCCATTTGGGGCGATGAAGCTCGTGCCCGCGGTTATGATATTCCAGAGCCTTTTGGTGCCAGCTATAGCTATATGAATCTACGCCAAGATATTATTGTGGATAAGATTGGGTTTGATGCCAGTAAATGGCCAGAAATGAGTGATGTTGTTAAAGTTGATGTAGGACATACTCGTGAAAAAAGTGAAACTCATATGCTCAAGCTGGATAGCTGGGTTTTCCCTTTTATGAATGTATATGGCTTATACGGTTATACAAAAGGAACATCAAAAACAGTCTTAAATGACGTATCTATGGATTTTGGCTTTCCTATGTCCTTAGCTAAAGATGAGATATTTGAACTTGATTTTAAGGGTAAAACCTATGGTGCTGGTTTTACTTTAGCCGGTGGTTATAACCAATTTTTTGGTACTTTTGACTTAAACTACACTAAAACAAACTTAGATATTTTAGATGGTGATATTAAAGCGTTAGTGATTTCACCTCGTGTGGGTTATGAGTTTGTTTTCTCACCACTGATTTCCGGCCAAGGTAATACCAAATTACAGGTGTGGACAGGTGCAATGTACCAAGATATTACTCAACGTTTTAGAGGAGATGTAAGTAAATTACATCTACCAGGTAAACTAAATGACATGATGAATAATCCTAATTTTCTAGAAGGAATTGGGAACGTCAAATTTGACGTTGAACAACATCTTGCTCATAAATGGAATCAAACTGTAGGCGCACGTTTAGAAGTGACACGCAATTTTAATGTGATTACTGAGCTTGGTTTTAATAATCGTAATAGCTTCTTTGTTTCAGGTGAGTTCCGTTTTTAATGGTTAAATACCCTTTTATTTTTGGGCTGGCATTTGCCAGCCTATTTATTTCGCATACAGCACAAGCTCAACTCTTTCCCGATAGACAACAAATAGACCAATGGCTAGTTGGATTAGGGGGAGAAAATAACTTCGACCGTAGTAAAACTATCGACTGGGGCGTATTGCCGGGCCCATTTTATACGCCAGAGCTAGAATTGGGTGTAGGCATCGCCCTTGTTGGTCTTTATCAAGCCGATAGTCGCCCTGATAGTAAAATCTCGTCTCTCTCATTAAGTGGCTTTGGTTCATCAACCGGTGCTTTTGGCATGACCTTTAGCAACTACACCTATTTAGCAAATGATACTTGGCGCTTTTATCTTACAGGAACATTAAATAATGTCCCTACCAATTATTGGGGTGAGGGTTATCACGAAGGGCGTGTAAAAGATCATTTCGGTGAATTTCGCTCTCAAGAATTGCGTCTAACGCCCACGTTACTGCGCCAAATTACCAAAAACACCTATATAGGATTAGGATGGGATTACTCCAACCTACAAGCTGCTACCCCAGATAATCCCTTTAAAGACTATATGAATGCACGTGATTTACCTTTGCGTTCAACCAGCTCGGGATTAACGGTTCGCTTTACTTACGATAGTCGCGATTTCTTACCGAATGCTTATCAAGGTCAGGCTTTTGATATCAGTTATACCCATTATTCACCGGATACTGGCAGTAATAACCGCTTTAATGCGACACAGATGCAATATAACTACTACTATTCTTTAAGTGATACTGCGGTATTAGCATTTGATAATTATGCACGCTTCACATCGGGTGATATACCTTGGAGTCAATTGTCTAAATTGAGTAATGGGCACCAAATGCGAGGCTACTATGAAGGGCGTTATCAAGATAATCACGTATTTTCAACCCAAGTTGAGTACCGTCAAAAACTCGATTGGCGCCATGGCATTGCACTTTGGGTGGGAGGGGGTACGTTGAGCGACCAAGCCCGTGATTTAGGCAAAGGCCATTGGTTGCCCAGTGTTGGTGTGGGTTATCGCTTTGAATTTAAACCACGTATGAATGTGCGCTTCGATTTTGGGATAGGTAAAGAAAGTACAGGATTCTATTTTCAAGTAGGTGAAGCATTTTGATGTTTAAGCGGTTTCTTTTTATCAACACCATTGTCTTCTTCTTATTTATTGCAGGTTGCACTCAAGTCACACCTGTTAAATCGTTGCATGCCAATCTCGAGAGTGTTACCCACGAAGAAGCAACACAGCTTTGGCAAATACCCGCACCGCTAACAGCACCTAATGGCTTAAGACCTTGTTGTGCTTTTGGGTATAACTTAAAAGTCAAAGTATTTGAAATCCCCGTGCCTTTTTACCGTATTGATAATGTGATTGAAGCCTCGACATTAGGTCATCATCGTTATAACGATAGTTTTTGGCTAGGTACAGCAGCCGTATTAGGGATAGGAAGTGAAAAATCAGGTTTAATTTACTCCCATAAAGGGGGATTTCTTGATATCGCCCATATTCGTGATACGGCGGATTACACTTATTATCTCTTTAGCCATATCTATCCCAAATTAGGGCAAGAGTGGACGCTAACATTAAGTGATGAGTTAGCACAACGTAAAATCCACTTTAACGCATTTACGCCTCCTAAAAACGAATTAGAACGCTACACCTTAAGTGCTTATCTTGCGGCACGGTTAGGTTATCGCCTCGCGGTATGGCATGAAATTGCACAGTGGTATGGATTTCGTTCTGTGCCAGGATTCTCCGAAGGGATCTCAGCCTTTTCGCCCGAAGATCTCTATTCTAACTTAATTGGCGCCCGACTTTCCCTTACGTTGATCTTAAATGGCCATGCCACCAGCCTTGAACACTATAATCAATCAATGCAGGGCATCATTCCTTCTGCGCTCTACCAATTAGAAGCTCAACCTCGTCAATTAACACAACAATGGTTTGATGTGATTGATGGGCAATGGTGGGATAGTCAGCAACGAATTCCTGACAAGTTTTTAGTTTTAATGCGTGATTATCATATTTCCGATAGGCGTTATCCGGTGTTACCTTTTGAGGAAACAGCATCCCCACACTACCTCACATTACCTAGTGCTTATTCTGGTTATATTTTAGAACAATTAGCAGAATTTCAGCTTTGGCCGACAACGCAAATGGCAAATTTACCTTATCCCAAAACCTACTGGCGTGAAGCGGATTTTACTGATTTGATAGAAAAAGCACGTGAAATTGATAATAAAACTCGACCAAAAACAACAAAAACTGACTAAATAACAAACAAAAATGACACATTTCCCACTATTAATTGTGCTAAATTTAGGTTAACTCACATCTTTTTTTATAAGAAAAATTTAAGGTTTGAGTAAAAAAGCACTTTTTGTTAAAGGGGAAAAGCGATTATAAAACGAGGCGTTCCAGTAAATCTTATACATTTAGTTAACAAATCACTCGTAGTTATCCTAATGTGAGGCGATAATTTGTAGCTATGAAAAAAGTAATTTGCTAGTATTCGTTCGATTTTTATCCAGTTAAACGAGGAGAAGCAATGCCCTCTCAATTGATGAGGACAAGTGCCGTCTTCGCTTTCTTGATTTCACTACTATTTACTGGTGTAAGTTTTGCTTCAACCAGTACCAGCAGTTCCCATATACTGCAGGCGTATTCTTTCAAAAGCACGTCAACACCGTTGCCAGATTTGAAAAGATATCCTTCGGGAACACAGCGTAAGAAAGCGTTTTTAAATGTCATAGTTCCTATTATTGACAATGTTAATAATAAGATAATGAGAGATCGTGAGTGGTTAACTGCTCAACGTAAAGCCCAGCACTGGGGCAGCGCAGATTTAAAAAAACTGCGTGAAATCTGTCAATACTATGGCGTCACATGTACCAGCCCTAAAAAAGTGAATTGGGATTCGTTACTGACTCGCGTTGATATTATTCCGACACACTTTGTCGCAACGCAAGCCGCAACAGAATCAGGCTGGGGAACATCAAAATTGGCACAACAAAATAACAATCTATTCGGTATGCGATGTGGGAGTCAGTCTTGCAATAATGTGCCAGGGAAAACCAAAGGCTATGCTGCCTACCCTGATATTGAAGGCTCAGTGATTGCTTATATGCGTAATCTTAATACGCACCGCGCCTATAACTCATTGCGCTCCTCAAGAGCACAGCAAAGAATGACGCAGCAACAACTTGATTCTCGCCAGTTAATCACTGACTTGAAAGGTTACTCAGAATTGGGTTCAAGTTATAACAAATATCTGACCGAAATGTTCGACTCAAATAAAAAACTGATCACTCAAGTTCAGTTGCAGTCGAAACAAGATAGTTAAGCCTTAACAGGCTTTCATCAGGCAAAAAGCCACTTTTCTTTCCAGAGAAAAGTGGCTTTTATTTATCATAAGATAATCTTTTGATTGAAAGCCGGCTTAGAATTCATAATATATGGGGTAACACGTTTGGTATGACTTTTAAATCACACCCTTAGAGCCATTTATGAATTTTTTTTCATTCGAGTTTCTCGGAGCCTTTGTTAGCTTTTTTATTCTATACTGGCTCTTCCAAAAGCACATTAAGATCCAAAATATTCTACTGATTACAGTTAGTTATGCTTTTCTCTTTTATGCAGACTATCGTCCTGCGATTATCTTATTAAGTTATACGCTCTTTATTTATTTGCTAACAAACCTATTAACTAAGTACACCTCTTCTAAAGTCATATATTGGCTATTAGGATTATTGGTGGGTGTCTACTTCACCGCCTTTAAGTATTACTCTTTTTTCCAAGAGTCGCTGACACAAGCATTCCAACAATGGGGACTCAGCATTGAGCTACCGCTAATTGAGTTACTTGCACCATTAGGGCTCTCATTTTATATATTCCATTCCGTTAGTTATGTGGTTTCTGTTTGTCGAAAAGAGATCCCCAAAGCCCCGTTTTTAGATGTCGTACTTTATCTGTGCTTTTTCCCGAGTATCGTAGCAGGTCCGATTAATCGTGCTAAAGAATTTCTCCCACAAATTCAAGCACCAACCCGAAAAATCATTGATTATAAAGGGGCGATCATGCTGATTGTATTGGCTATCGCAAAACTCTTTTGGTTGAGTGGTTGGTTCTCAACAAACTATGTTGATCCCGTATTTAATGCGCCTGATTTAGCACAAAGCGGACAAGTGCTGACGGCAGTTTATGCCTATGCATGGCATATCTATTTCAATTTCTCGGGTTACACCAATCTTGTCACGGGTATCGCCTTATTATTGGGCTTCGTTGTTCCTCGTAACTTTAATGCACCTTATTTAGCAATAAATTTGGCTGATTTTTGGCGTCGCTGGCATATCAGTCTATCTACCTTTATTCGTGATTACGTCTATATTCCTTTAGGGGGAAATCGTAAGGGGGTGATTAGGCAGAACTTTAATGCCTTTGCCGCCATGGTGATTTCTGGGTTGTGGCATGGCGCTGCAATGACCTTTATTATTTGGGGTGCTATTCATGGGATTGGTGTGGTGCTATTAAATATTAAACACCGCCTCTTTCCTGTGAAGAAAGAGGCACCACCAAGTGCGTTATCGTCATTCAACATGCTGTTGTCATGGATAATCACGTTTCATTTTGTTTGTTTTGCGTGGATATTTTTCCGCAGTCAAACGGTGGGAGATGCCTTACTCTTAATACAGCAACTCTTCAGTGCTGGCGCTTGGGCATCATTACAAGCTGAAGGCTTAACACTCTTTATGTTCTGGGGGCTTTTCTTACTTTACCCTTGCTTTGTGACTTTAAGAGATATTGTGGCTCGTCTTGAGAAAAGAGTACCGTGGTATGTTTACCCACTGCCACTTGCGTTGATCCTCACGATTATTTTTATGTTGTCTCCAGATGGGGTGCCAGGATTTATTTATGCCAGCTTTTGATTTCTGCTCAAACTTAAAAAAGACAGCAAAAGTTGCCTTAATGGTACTGTGTAGTACCCTCTTTCTGATTTGGCTAAACCAAACATCACTAGAGCGTTTTTGGCAACAACAATATCATCGCCCTGCACCTTGGTCTGGGCTCTCCCACTATTATGCTTGGCAAGTAGGAGGGCAATTGCGTGATGGCGTATTTATTGCTGTAGAAAGTTATCGGGATTATCTACAAGTTAATCACCCTGATAATCAGGCAAAACCCATAGTGCAAACCTCCGCGCCAGAACAACTTCCTGAGGGCTTTGCGGTTGGTTTACATTTCTTTAATGGTTACACTCGACCAGCAACTCAATTGACGCAACGCTTCCCGCAATTATTAGAGCGTAAACAAGCCATGGGAGGATTACCTTATCCTTCTGTTACAGACATCTCTGATGCAGCATTAGAAGCCTTAAAACCTATCGTCCCCAAAACAGAAATTACCTTATCACCAGAGGATAAAGTCTTATTTGCAGGTGACTCAATGATGCAAGGCGTCGCACCGTTGCTGAAACGGCAACTGCAAACAAATTACAACATCAGTAGTATAGATTTAAGTAAGCAAAGTACTGGACTTGCATACCCACGCTTTTTCAATTGGCCACAAACCATTGCGACACGTTTAGCCAGTGATAATTCCATCAAGTTACTAGTTGTCTTTTTAGGCCCTAATGATCCTTGGGATATGCCACCGGATGGTGGAGGGCGTTACTTAAAATTTGCCAGTGAGGCATGGGAATCGACTTATCGTACGCGCATTGCAAGCATTATAGAGAACGCCAGGCAGAATAATGTCACGGTTATTTGGGTTGGGCCACCGAATATGCGAAAACCGAAGTTATCTGAAGGTATGGCATACCTTGATAAACTTTACCGTGAAGAAGCTGAGAAAATGGGCGAAATTTACCTTTCCGTCAATGATATGTTTAAATATGAAAAAGATATTTATTCTGATTATATGGGCGATGGTAGTAGTCGTGTTAAGTTAAGAGCGGGTGATGGCATTCATTTTAGCTTAAAAGGTCAGCAAATTATTGCTCAACACGTATTCTCACGTATTCATCTTCAAGAAGAAATTAAAGAAGATGATGCCGTCGATGATGTAAAAGATAAAAACACGGTTATTGCAAATGAAACAATTAGCGCACATCCTTGAGCGTAAAACCTTAGTCGGTAGCTCAATTATACTGACCTTGGTGTCACTTTTAGTGGCGTGTAACCAAGACACTGAAAAAGCAGTGAAGTTACCTACCCCCACAGTATTACCTGCTGATGGCTCAAGACAACTTTACAACTATCACGATCCTCAATTTGCGGGCTTCGTTAAAAAATTACAGCAAGGTCGTCAGACTGTGCATATTGTTCAACTAGGCGATTCTCATACTGCAGCTGATTTTTTCAGTGGTAAGTTACGTGAACGTTTTCAGGCCGACTATGGTAATGGAGGCATTGGTTTTATTCCTCCAACTAACATTGCAGGTCAACGTATTGCTAACGTACAGTATCAGAGTGATAAAAAAGCATGGACACTGCTTTCAAGCAGAAAAGATAACGATCCAGATTTTCCATTAGGAGGGTTTATTAGTGAACCGCAAGCTAAATGGGCTAAATTACAGTTATCTGAAAACCCAGTAACTCAACAACGTTATCAATTACAAGCACTCTATAAAGCACCAACTACAGCACAAGTGAATGTGCAGTCATCAACAAGCAAAATACTGTCATTATCACAAACACAAGGTAAATGGCAGTTTTCAAACCCAACAACGATGACTTTTCCAGTCAGTATTACGGTTAGCAAAAGCCAACCCGTTAAATTTGGCGGTTGGTTAATCACCAATCAACAACCAGGTGTCATGCTTTCCTCATTAGGCATTAATGGTGCCACAATCAATATGATGGATAAGTGGGGGACACAATGGACAGAAACGTTAGGCCAATTAAACCCTGATATGGTCATTTTGGCTTATGGCACAAATGAAGCTTTTAATAACACCTTCGATTTGAGCGCTTATCGCCAACAGCTTACGGATAAGATTCGCCAAATTCGCCAGCAAGCGCCTAATAGCACAATTTTACTAATAGGGCCTTCTGATTCCATCAAAAATAAAGAGGCCCCTGATTGCCGTTCACAACAACCGCAATGGCTCAGTGATATTGTCAGAATTCAAAAAGAAGTGGCACAACAAGAGCGAACCCTTTTTTGGGACTGGCGTGATTACATGGGGGGCGAATGCTCGATAAAAGCATGGTCACTGTATGAGTTAGCAAGACCTGATGGTGTACATCTTTCTCGCGAAGGGTACGAGAGCAGTGCCAATACACTTTATAGCCAGCTCACCACATTGATGAATAAAAGTTAACATCAAGAGTCTTGATAAGCTAAAAGGAGCTTACCGCTCCTTTTAGTTTTAAAGCCATTAATTTACAAATGAATCTAACAAGGCATCCACATATTTGATAACATCAACGCTGGCTTGTTCCATTTGTTCAATATATTTTGTGACGATCTCTTCATCACCTTCAAGATTAGCTTTTAATGCTAAACGCCCACATTCATGCACTAATTTATGTGGTGCTTCTAAACGACGAAAAGCGTCTTTTCCTGCAAACTTTCTACCCTCACCTTGATAATACCATTTACCTAAACGACATTCGGTATGCTGATTAACACAAAGCTCATCATCATTATTTAATAAATGAATATAAATAGCTTCTTTCCATAAAACATGATCTAGCTTGACGGTATTAAAAAATTGTTGCATCGACATAAAGGTAAAAAGATGTTTAAGCTCACTGGCTTGTGCTGATAATGACGCTAAATTCTGATGCCCTTCTACAACCAATTTTTTAACTTGTTGTACCTGCTCTTGGTTTTTTTCTGTCGTTTCTTTAACGGGAATAAAACGCGTCCCCAAATTATTATTAATCGTTGCGATAGAAGAGGCTTGTTGTTGAATCTCTAATGATAATTTTTTCATCTCTTGAGCTAATACAGAGAATCCCGCACCTTCACGCCCAATATGCCCCGCTTCAATTGCGGAATTAATCGATAAAAGATTCGCCTGACTTGAAAGCCTATCGATATTGCTAGCACTATCTTTAATTTTTCTTAACCAACCTGAAAATTTGTCTATCTCTTCTCTGCTATGCGTAAAATGTGCATCAACCTCATTTAAAAATTGAGCCAATGACTGAGAGTTATCTAACATCTCATTAAAGAGATGCTCCATTTCATCAAGCAAATTGAGTTTATCTTGCAACTTATTACTGGATACTAAAATAGAATCTCGAATGAGGGTAATAGTGTGGATATTGCAATCCGTGTGTTTGATAAAAAGTGAATTATAGTCAACCATGATATGACAGCCTTCGTTTGCCCACTGAATAAAGAAGCCTATAGGTTAATGGGAAACTAAGTATTTTCTGTCATATTTGATAGTCATTTATTGCAATGAAAAAGCGCGTCAAAGAACGCGCTAATAATTTAAAAAAAAGATAAAAAATCAAAGAAAAGCGAAGAAAATCATACCAATAACAGCACCTGTTGTACCAAGAATAGTTTCCATTAATGACCATGTTTTTAAGGTTTGTGCTTCTGTTGCACCCGTAAACTTACCAAATAACCAGAAACCTGAGTCATTAACGTGGCTAAGAATAATAGAGCCCCCCGCGATACATACTGATAGTGCGGCCATTTGAGCTCCACTGTAGCCCAACTCATTAACCACTGGTAAAACTAAACCAACGGCAGTTAAACAAGCAACTGTTGCTGAACCTTGAATAACACGTACTGCACCAGCAAGAATAAAACATGCCACTGCAATTGGCATACCTGCACCAATTAAAGCATTTCCTAATGCTGGACCAACTCCCGAATCGACTAACACTTGTTTAAAGACACCACCCGCCCCCGTGACTAATAAAATAATCCCCGCAGGCTGAATGGCAGCCGAACAAATTTCCATCACTTTTTCTTTGCTCATACCACGACGAATGGCAAGACCATAAATAGCCACTAAACAAGCCACAAGAATAGCGATAAATGGATGACCAACAAATTCAAGAATATTGTATAGTTCAGAGCCTTTCTCGACAAAACGCGCACCAATGGTTTTGCAACCCACTAATACTAAAGGCAATAGCACAAGCGCAAGGCTAAAACCAAAAGAAGGCATTTTATTTTGGCCTAAACTGGGCTCAGTTAAATCTTTTGGTAATTCTAACGTAACGTAGCGACTAATAAAGTTACCAAAGATAGGGCCCGCTAATAACATTCCAGGAATAGCCGCACACAGACCAATTAAGATCATCCAACCAAAATCCGCATTCATTTGGTCAGCTAACAGCATGGGTGTCGGCCCTGGTAATAAGAAGGCGGCAGCACCTGCAACACCCGCAAACAGAGGGATAGCCATTTTTACCACATTGCCACCAGTACGGCGAGCAACTGCGAATACAACACCAATTAATAGAACAACCGCAACATCAAAGAACAGAGGTAATGCACAAATTAAGCCTGCAATACCTAATGCATAGTTAGCTCGTTTCTCACCAAAGTATTTTAATAATCGGACTGCAATTTGATCTAACGCCCCAGTTTCGTGTAGTACTTTACCGAACATCGCTCCCAATGCGACCACGATAGAAAGGAAGCCTAATGTTCCCCCCATTCCGTTTTGCATGGTTTGTGTGATTTTTTCAAGTGGCATTCCTGAGAAAATACCCGCACCAATCGCAACAATCATCAACGCAATAAATGCGTGCAAACGCGCATACATAACGAAAAAGAGTAATAATAGAACCGAGCCAACCGCAGTTAGCACAAGCGTTAATGTACTCATACTGTTTCCCCTTCAAGAGCCCCATGCGTCACTGAATTTATTTTATTAATTACACTTTCAATAACATCATCAAGTGGCATTGAAATATCGATTTCATACACATCGTTTTCAGCTTTGGTTGGTTCTTCTAAAGTTTCAAATTGAGTGATTAGCATTTGAGGTTTAAAGAAGTGACCTTTACGTGCTTTTAAGCGACTTTCAATCAGTTCATAATCGCCTTTTAAATATAAAAAGTGCAGACATTGATTGCCACTTCGTAACATATCGCGATACTGTTTTTTCAATGCAGAACAAACGATTAGCGAAACATCATTAGTTCTTTGCATTGCGAATGCGGCATCATTTAACGCTTGTAGCCAAGGTTTACGATCTTCATCATTTAAAGCGTGACCTGATGCCATTTTCGTAATATTTGAGCGAGGATGGAGAAAATCACCGTCCAAAAATGCGGCGCCTGTACGTTGTGCCACACCATTTGCGACCGCAGATTTACCGCTACCTGATACCCCCATTAAGATAAAAACATGGTGTAGGGATTGGGTATCGTTCATAGAATGCTCCTTTAAGACAGATATTAAGTCTTTTTTGTAATGTTACCCGTAACTGTTACGGGTAACATATCCGAAGTAACAAGGTAAATACAACAATGAAGATCAACAAAGAAGTGAAAATGTGAAGCGACTCTCAAATGAAAGTAAGATAATCTACAAACTGACAACAAAATATCTGACCTAACTACGCCCTTTCTCACTTTTAATTCACTGTCAAAGTAAGAGTGATAACCTTAAAAGGTAGAAGATATACAATAAAAAAACCCTACTGTTATTGACATAACAATAGGGTTCGAAAAAATTAAACTTTAATATTATCAATTAGTTAGATTGTTATATGCTTTCACCTTTAATTATACGAAAACCAACATCAATAACTTGCCCTCGAGCAATTTTACCTTTCATGCGTTTAAGCAATAAATCTGCAGCTTGTTGCCCCATTTCATCACGGGGGGTCAAGATACTCGCCAATCGAGGCGTCATCACCTGCCCTACGTCATGCCCATGGAAGCCTGAAATAGCAATATCATTGGGTACTGAAATACCTAAACGCTGGCACTCAAAAATAGCACCAATAGCAATATCATCATTAGTACAATAAAGTCCGTCTAAGTCAGGGTATTGTTTGCGTGCAGCATGTAATAACTCTGCCCCTAGCGAATATGACGAACTTTTCGGTGTCATTACACTGCCCGTAGGTAAACCCGCATTTTGCATGGCTTTCTCATAACCGTTTAAACGCATTAGGGTTCGTTCATCCTGTCTTGCACCAAGATAAATAACACGTTTACAGCCACGCTTGATCATTTCACTGACCATCTGTTGTGAAGCCTCAACGTTATCTAATCCCACCGCCGAATCAAAACAAGGCGAAACACTATCCATGATTTCCACGACCGGAATACCGGCTGTTTCTAGCATTTTCATTGTTTTTGGCGTATGCGTTCTTTCTGCAAGAATAAGCCCATCGATATTATAAGAGAGCAATGAAAGCAGACGTTCTTCTTCTTTTTCCGCACGATATCCATAGTGCGCTAACATGGTTTGATAACCGAATTTATCTGTTACCGATTCAATACCACGAATAACTTCGGCAAAAACTTGGTTAGTTAAAGAAGGTAGCAATACCCCAATCGCATGACTGGTAGAATTAGATAAAATATCAGGAGCGCGATTAGGAATATAATTAAGACTATCTAATTCGCGCGCAATTTTTTCTCGTAAAGCTTCAGAGACTTGTTCTGGGTTACGCAAAAAACGACTAACCGTCATTTTGGTGACACCAACACGTGAAGCTACATCCTGTAATGAGGGGCGTTTTTTCTTCATTTTATACCGCAACTATCCAAAAACATTCGTATTAATACGCGCTTTATTTTTCCAAGAACGCTGATTATAGCCCTAGGTTACACACTATTTCGAATAAAGTTTTTCAGATGTGTGCTTAGATTTGATTTTGACTGACTATCCCTTGACTTAAGCCAAAGGAAATATAGTATTCTTCGCTGTATAATAAATGAAATAACGATACCAATATAAAACAATAAACAGTGTGAACTTATGGCAATCCATAGACGACAATTTCTAACTTACCTCACCACCATTGCGACATTATCTGCACTTCCACATTCGGTAAGAGCCGCAATAACCTCACGTATTGCAGCACAGTTTGGTCATATTCCAGCATCAACTGCGATCCATCGCGTGATCAGCGCAGGTCCTCCTACTGACCAATTGTTGCTCGCACTAGCTCCTGAAAAATTATTGGGTTTTTCCTCTCTTAATTTAGAAAAAAGCTCTTTATTTTCAGATGAACTACGCAAATTACCTCGTTTAGGGCGCTTATCAGGGCGAGGAAGTACCCTCTCTTTAGAAGCCTTACTAACGTTAGAACCCGATATCATTATTGATAGTGGAAATGTAGATGAAACCTATCGCTCATTAGCAAAACGCGTTTCTGATCAAACAGGTGTGCCTTATGTGTTAATTGATGGCACATTAAAAGATAGTCCAGCCCAATTGCGTCAAACTGGCGCTTTATTAGGCGTTGCTGAAAGCGCAGAAACATTAGCACTCATTGCAGAGCAATATCTTAGTGATGCAGCCTTATTTGCTTGTGAACAACACACCCACCCACGTTTTTATCTCGCTCGGGGTGCTAAAGGGTTACAAACAGGTGCAAAACACTCTATTCATACTGAGGCCATTGAAGCATTAGGCTTTGAAAATGTGGTTGATATTCCTGATTTTACCGGGTTAACAGATGTTTCACCAGAACAACTGTTGATATGGGATCCTGACTTGATCATCACACAAGATGAAAATGCCTATCAGCAAATTATGCAAGGCTCTGTATGGAAAAGCATTCAAGCTGTTAAAAATAACAATGTGTTACTGTTTAAAGGCTTACCATTTGGCTGGTTAGATGGTCCCCCGGGTATTAACCGTTTAATGGGGATGCGTCGATTACAAAGCCATTTTGACACACGAATAAAAGAGCAAGCCGTTCACGATCTACAAAATTACTTTGCTCATTTTTACCATACACAATTAAGTGCAGAACAAGGTCAGCAATTGCTGGGGTATTTATGAATCAATCTGCACGTATTACGCTTCTCATTACGTTATTTTGCGTTGTCGCGTTAATTGCGATCACAAGTGGTAAGTATTCACTTACTACTAATGAGCTGTGGACTCTAGTCAGTAATAAATTAACGGGGAATATAGAATATAACCGCACTGAAACCGTCTTCTGGCAAATAAGATTTCCTAGAGTGCTAGCGGCAATTTTAATAGGTGGAGGATTAGCGATTGCTGGTGCTGCTTATCAAGGCATGTTCCGTAATCCATTAGTCTCTCCTGATATTCTTGGGGTTTCATCCGGGGCTGGGGTGGGTGCGGTATTAGGTATTTTTCTTGGGCAATCCATGTTGTCGATTCAACTTTTCGCCTTTGCGGGAGGTTTAGCAACGGTTGCTTTAGTCTACTTTATTGCGAGACTTGCTAAACAACATGATCCCGTGCTTTCGCTTGTGTTAGTTGGCATTGCTATCAGTGCACTATGTGGCTCAGCAATTTCATTAATGAAAATTCTCGCCGATCCTTATACTCAACTGCCTTCAATTACCTTTTGGCTCTTAGGTGGGCTTTCAGCTATCACCGCCTCTGATCTAATTTCTGTTGCGCCGCTTATGTTAGTGGGTTTTATCCCTCTAATTTTATTACGCTGGCGTATGAATATCCTCAGTTTATCTGATGAAGAAGCCAGAGCATTAGGTTTAAATGTCGAAGTAACCCGACTTATTTTTATTTTGTCAGCGACATTAATCACTGCAAGTGCTGTCTCTATTGCAGGAATTATTGGCTGGCTAGGCTTAATTGTCCCTCATATTGTCAGATTGTTAGTGGGTGCTAACTTCAATCATCAACTCCCTATTTCCTTACTTGTCGGTGCTATTATGCTGTTAATCACTGACACATTAGCCCGTACTATTGCCAACCTTGAACTTCCGTTAGGTATTTTAACCTCTGCCATTGGTGCACCATTCTTTTTAATGTTGTTACTTAGAACAAGGAAAGGCTCATGATCATTGCACAGACAAACCAACTCGCGATTGGCTACAAAGGCAAAACCTTAATTAAAGATCTCTCCTTTCATATCAAACAAGGGCAAATCATCTGCTTATTAGGTGCCAATGGTTGTGGTAAAACGACACTGATGCGAACTTTATTAGGACTCATACCTTGTATTGATGGTGAGATTAATATTGCGGGTAAAATACTAAGTAAGTGGTCACCAACAGAACTTGCTAAAGTTATGGCGTATGTTCCTCAAGTAACTCACCTTCCTTTTTCTTTCAATGTAATCGATATGGTTGTGATGGGGCGAGGCGCGCATCTCTCTTTTTTCTCTACGCCAAGTTCGCAAGATAAAACCATGGCAATGGAAACCTTAGAAATGCTCTCACTTTCTCATCTTGCCGACCGAACTTTTGATACTCTTAGTGGTGGTGAGAAACAGATGGTATTAATTGCACGCGCATTAGTACAGCAACCCAAATTACTGATTATGGATGAGCCCGCGGCAAGCCTTGACTTTGGTAACCAAATAAAACTACTTACCCAAGTTAAGGCATTAAAAGCATTAGGGATCAGTATTTTTATGTCCACACATCACCCTCAACATGCTGCTTCTTTGGCAGATGATGTCATTTTACTAACACCTCATGTGCCTGTTTTGCAAGATAGACCTGACATTTTGCTGACAGCCAACAATTTAGCGCACCTTTATGGTGTACAACCAACAGATATTCAGGCGCATTTTCACGCCTACTCTGATAATAAAGATGACCATAGGCAAGCATATGAACACAATTGAAACCACGGATTTTGCTGAACTTTATAAAAACCACATGGTACAGGCAGAAAGAACCAAAAAAGAGCCTGAACATTGGGATAAACGTGCCGAAAAGATGGCAGAGAGCTGTGCCAACCCTAACGATCCCTATCTAATAAAATTTCGTGCAATGATGGATTTTAGCGGTGCTGAAACGCTATTAGATGTAGGTTGTGGCCCAGGCTCTATCAGCATTCATGTGGCAGATAAATTTAAGAAAATAATTGGTATTGATTACAGTACTGGTATGTTAACGGTCGCTAGACGTAGAGCTAAACAAGCAGGTATCAACCATGCAGAATTTATCACTTGCTCATGGGAAGATAGCTGGGATGAGCTTCCTCGTTGTGATATCGCAGTGGCTTCACGATCAACATTAGTGATGGATTTACAAGCTGCACTCTTAAAACTAAACCGCCAAGCTAATTTACGTGTTTATACCACTCACACTGTTTCGCCAACCTTTGTTGATCAACGCATTATTCGCTTACTGGGTCGAGAGGTTCCTACGCTTCCAACATACATTTATGCTGTGAATATGCTAAATCAAATGGGCATTCATCCTAAAGTAGACTATATCCGTAGCCGTAATTGCCAAAGCAATTTCAATAACCTTGAACAATTTATTGAGGGTATTAATTTTTCAGTAGGGCCTTTAAGTGAAGATGAAATTACACGCCTAACTAATTACTATCACGAAAGTATTGAAAAAAGCGTTTCACTGATTTCACCGACCCGTGATTGGGCGATGGTCTCTTGGGATGTGGTGCCAGAAAGTGAGTTAACTCTATGATTTATTATCCTGATACCTTTCTTGATAATTTGTTAATGGAAGATATCCAATATGGCGATCTCACCAGCCGAGCGCTAAATATCAGCAATCGATTAGGCACAATGACCTTTACACGCCGTAAAGCTGGTTGTGTCAGTGGGATCATGCTGGGTTGTCGCTTATTAGAAAAATTAGGATTAGTCGTAAAAGCGCATCAACAAGATGGCGATTTTACCGATGCGGGTGATTGCTTGATCACCGCTGAAGGTCGTGCTGATGCACTGCACCAAGGTTGGAAGGTGGTACAAAACGTCCTTGAGTGGAGCTGTGGTGTGAGTGATTATATAGCGAGAATGCTGGAAATTTACCACCGCTATCAGCCTCATGGACAAATTGCATGTACACGTAAAAATATTCCTAATACCAAATTGCTGGCAACACAAGCGGTACTGGCGGGCGGTGGTGTTATTCATCGCCAAGGTTGTTCTGAAACTATCTTACTCTTTGCTAATCATCGTCGTTTTCTATCAGAGCCTGACAATTGGACACAACACGTTAAGCAGTTACGCCAAGCAGCACCTGAAAAATGTATTGTTGTAGAAGCTGATGACATTGAACAAGCTAGAGAAGCGTTAAAAGCACAGCCTGATATCTTACAGCTCGATAAATTCTCTATTAAAGATATCACACAGCTACAACAAGAAGCGCCTCTCATTGCGCCTCATTGCCGTCTTTCAGTGGCTGGTGGCATTAACCTCAATACTATCGAAGAATACGCACAAACCGGCATTACATTAATGATAACGTCGTCGCCTTATTATGCACCACCAACGGATATTAAAGTTCGTCTTTACCCCAAAGATTAAAATAAAAATAATGGCTTAGAGATAAGTCAGTATTTACCTTTTTAATCAACAAGAAACAAAAACAGCACAATAATAATGAGGTCAATAACAAGGAAATGGTTGTCGTGGCATAGAGAAATCTCTTTGCTGATCTTCATTAAGTTAAGCCTGTCGCTTTGTTTTATAACAAGCTCGAGTACTTACCAACGTGTAAGTGCTCTTTTTATTCATTTATTTTTACGAATATCGTTATATAAATAATTATATATAGATTATAAACTGGGATTGGAATGATGAAATTAAAACCTCTATGCTACTGTTTATCTCTTGCTCTATTACCAAATACTGTATTTGCTGACACGACTTATGGACAATCGACACCTGATCTATTAACGGTTTGGAGTAGCCCTATCGCGGCAAATCCTGACGTGTTAACGCAAGAACAAATGCTTGAACAAAATAAAGTGAATGCCGCGAAAGCCATTGCAACATTGCCTGGTGTTGTTATGCAAAAATCAGGCAACCGTAATGAATACACGATTAAAGTACGTGGTTTTGATAGTCGCCAAGTCCCTGTATTTTTTGATGGTATTCCCACTTATGTTCCTTACGATGGTAACTTAGATTTAGCGCGTTTTACCACTAACGATCTGGCAAGCATTGAAGTCAACAAAGGCTATACCTCATTACTGCAAGGCCCTAACTTAATGGGGGGGGCAATTAATATAACGACTGCAACACCGAAAAAACCATTAGAAGGCAGTATTGCTTATTCTCAAGGTTTTGCTCGTGGCGCTGATTATGCACACAATATGAATGCACGCTTAGGTGCTCGTAATGATTTAGGCTTTATTCAAATCAGTGGTAGCCAATTAAAACAACGTTTTACACCAATTCCTGGTGCTGATGAAAATAATGTGGCAGCGGGAACTCATGGACGTCGTGATAATTCAACAACAGATGATAAACGTGGCATGATCAAAGTGGGTTGGACACCACGCGCTTCTGATGAATATACTCTGACTTATGTAAAACAAGACGGCGAAAAAAATAGCCCACCATCAACATTGGGTAAAGGTAAATTTAAATATTGGGCATGGCCAGATTACAATAAAGAAAGCTATTACTATAGCGGGATCACTCAAATTACGGATGGTATGAAATTACAAAGCCGTGCGTATCATGATAAGTTTGAGAATACCCTTTATATGTACCCTAAAAAAGGCGATGCACCTGATTACAGTCACTATGACGACTACAGCACAGGTGCCGCATTACAATTAGGTATCGATACTCGTGAAAATGATCTACTCTCTTTCGCCGCGCACTGGAAAGATGACGTTCACCGCTCTCAAAAAGAGAAACATGGTGATTGGATGCGTTATAAAGACAGAACCTGGTCTTTAGCCACAGAATATCAATGGGTTGTCACTAACGATCTTGATTTAGTAGGTGCAATTAGCTACGACTGGCGCGATAGCCTTGAGACTGACAAAGGCGCTGATGATAACAAACAAACGGCCTTTAATTGGGAAATGATGGCAAAATATTCATTAACCAATAATGATACCGTACGTTTTTCTGTGTCTGATCGTAGCCGTTTCCCTACACAAAAAGAACGTTACACAAGTGAAAAACCCAAAGATGGCTCTAAAGGGATCATCAATCCAGATTTAGATCCTGAACGCGCATTATCTTTCGACTTAACCTATGAAGGACACATTACGGATAAATGGGGTTACCAATCCAGCATTTACTATAACCGTGTTAGTGATGCTATTATGGCACACACCGTTTATCGTGGTGGCAACGCATTCTTCCAAAATCAAAATAGTGGACGTGTTGATTATATTGGGCTTGATTTAGGTACTAAAGGCAATGTGACAGATTGGTTAGAGCTAGGCTTAAATTACAGCTATATTCACAGTGATCCAAAACAAGTGGCACATGTTGAAGGTTTACCAAAACATAAAGCCTACATATGGATGACATTTATTCCTGTTGAGCAAGTTCGTTTTACCATTATGGAAGAAGCCCAAAGCTGGACTTATAACCGTATTGATGAAAATGACAAACTAGCAGGCTATGCAAAGACTGATCTGCGTTTAGATTATGACTTTGGTGGTGGTGTTTCTGCTAATGCTTCTGTTAATAACCTTTTTGATAAATCTTATGAATATACTCAAGGTTATATGGAAGATGGTCGTAATTACTGGTTAGGTGTAGAATATAAATTCTAATCTAGATCATTCTTTTTAAATCTAAGAGCTGATATTTATTAGGTATCAGCTCTTTTTATCCTTAAAATAACCATATTATCCGTAATATATACTCTATATAAAATTAAAAATGAAGAAAACCTTTTGCCATTTCTAATAATGTATTCATAGTACTACTTACAATTTTCACAAAATTATCATAGTTACTATTCGCCGCACTGTATTTTTTGGAAAGTTCATCCAGATTAGTATTAATCCCTTTCTCAAAGGAATCTAATGTTTTTTTCAATAAATCAAACTCTGTTTGTAACATATCGTTTCCCCCTACTGGTATATTATTTAAATAATCCATTAATTTATCCAATCCCGATAAATCTAAACTGACATCAAATAAAAAAGATATATCAGGTCTAACAGTCGCTGAGTTATCATTTTTTTTTGATTTAATACCCTTTATTTGATTAAGTAACTTTTCTAATGCCATAGCCGAATTATCCACCTCATGATTATTGGGATAATATATTTTCTCATTATTAATCACTCTATAATATCGCCCATCATTTTCTTTATAGAAATACATCCATAAACTAAAAAATTTAGACGAATCAATTTTCATTTTTAATATTGCTAATTTATTAACTAAATCATCAAGATTGACATTGATATATCCATCTTTACTTCCAGCCTTAGTTGACTTACCTAATTCAGATAATATCTCTCTTAACTCTCTAACATACTCCATATATTTAGAGAAAATATCTTTTAAAACATCAAGATAATCATTTTTACCTGCAATAATAGATTGCTTAACATTATCAAACAGATCATTTAATGAATCAGTGGGATTTTGAACAGAAAGATTATTTTGTATTGTTTGAAAAGTACTTCTAGTATTAATTAATGCCCTATCTTTATTAATATTGTTTATATTATATTGTTCAGATAGAAAATATACTTTTTCCGTCTCTGTTACTCCTTTTAACTTTCGATAACTATCTGGATTTTCGAGATAAATATTATTATATTCATTTTTTATATCAGATAATAAAAATTCCATATCATTTAAAGAATTATTATTATTTAAATGAATCATATTATCTTCGTTATGATTTTTATTCTTTATATTGTGTAACTGATGAGACATAGGGAAAATAGCTGTAGCCATAACATTAACCTCTTATATTATTTCAATAGAAAAAATATCTTATATGCCAGCTAAAAATTATTTTTTAACTTCTTATATAAGAATGATGTTAATTGACAGCATTGCTTTACTATTTTATCTAAAGTCTAACATTATTATTGACGTAAAAAACCTTTTGCCATTTCTAATAATGTATTCATTGTACTGCTCACTATTTTCACAAAATTATCATAATTACTATTTGCTGTACTAAATTTTTTAGAAAGCTCATCAAGATTAGAATTTATTTTCTTTTCTAATACGTCAAGTGATTTTTTAAATAAATCAAACTCAGTTTGTAAAATATTTTTATATTTTGAATCTTTCTTTCTATTTTCATTATCTTCTCTTATTTTAATCATTTCCTTACCGATATCAAAACCTGGCTTGACAACACCAAATAAGGAAGTATTTTCTGAAATAAGTTTTTTTCTTTTTTTCTCTATTTCTGATTCTGATAATATACCTTCTATAGAAATAGTGGTATCTATATTATTAATAAATTTATTAATATCATCAAAATCGACACTCCCAAAAAACTTAAAATTAATATCTTTATTCTTTTCAGATAAGCATTCTTCTTTTTTTATTTTAATGCCTTTTATGTCCTTTAGTAATCTTTCTATAGTATGTACTGCTTTATCAACCTGATTTTTATTTTTATAATGTATTTTTTGGTTATCAACATGACGAAAAAAGCCATGATCATTTTTACATTCAAATAGTATCTGAATATGAAAAAAGGCATCATTACCTAATTTTTCCTGATGTTTTATCTTAATTTTCTCTAATTCTTTTTTAAAATCACTATAATTGACTGCAATATGCCCATCTTTTTTCCCTGCTTTTGTATACTGAGATAAAGACGTGATTGTCGTTCTTAATTCTCTAACATAATCCATATAATTAGAAAAAATGACTTTTAAAATATCTAAATAATCATTTTTACCCGCAACGATAGATTGTTTTACTTCCTGAAAGAAATCACTTAAAGAATCAGTCGGATAACCACTCGTTGAAAGTGCATTTTGTATCTCTAGAGATAACTTTTTTTCAGAAGATAAACACTGCTGATAGTCAATACTATTTTTTGCATAGTGTTCAGAAAGAGAAATATAAATTTCTCTTTCTGTTTTCCCATCTAACTGATGACAATAGACCCAATTATCCAGATCAAAATCGTTATGCTCTCGTTTGATATGTTTTACTAAACTTTCCATATCATCAAAAAGTTGTTTCTTTTTTAAGATAGATACTCCCTCTTGAGGAGAAGAATGTGGTGTCAAATGATTTGCTATATTATGCATCCCTGAATGAATAGCATTAGACATATATTATCCTTTTACATTAGAACCAATAGTAGATGCCGCATCCTGCTGTGCATGAATAATCGCTTCAATGGCCTGCAATAGTGCTTTTATAATTTCAGTCACTTCTCGTTGCATATCATTATTATTATTAATGACATGATTATTGACACTTCCTCTAGCTTCTAAAACTTTCTGCTCCCCATCCAGTCTAATTCCATCAGCTTGTAGATTTTGATCTGCAACTCGCGCTAAAGGATCTGCCGTAGAGCTAATTAGATTACCCGTTATCATAGTTGGATTAGAGTGTCCGACCAGATTTTGCCCCATCCCTTTAATAGAAACAAACGCCCCCATGCCATGTATTGCCATTGAAATACCTGCACTCGTAATGGCAGCCCCTATCATAATATTGGCTTTTTTATTTAAATTATCTTTAATTTGATTGGCCATATTTAATTCAACATTCATCAGCATAACCCCCATTTCTCGGGATGCCTCAAATTTTTTAATCATTGACTCTAAATATTTAACAATCAAATTAATTAATTTCATCATGTCGTCAGATAAAAAATTAAATGAACCTAAATTTTCTGTTTTAATATTATCATAAATATCATTATCGTTATCGACATCCAATTCTTTTAAAATAGACTTTATATCTGGCTTTTTAATTCTTGGCTCACTTAAAATAGGCTTTCCTCCATCTATAACTTTATTTATCATTTTTTTTATTTTAGGTTCAATTATTTTATATAACATATCCTTATCAATTGTTTTCTCATCTTTTTTAAGATCATCAGGTTTTATATTATATTGGCTAATTACATGGTCATTACTTATTTTTATAGTCATATTAAAGTCTCACAAAGGATTATTGTTAAATAGATATACTTTTTATCATATCTGATTTTGCTTTATTACTAATCGATGAGCTTGTACTCATATTTTTTAAAATTTCAGTTATCGTATCAACATTCTCATGATAACTTTCCATTATCTTATCCATTAATTTTTGGATAAGGTTTAATATAGCTTCCAGTTTTTTACTGTCAGCCATAGATTGCAAAATCTTAGCTGAAATAACACTACTATAAATATTTACGGCATTAGTTGCAGTTGAGTTTACTAATTTAGAAGCGACCACACTTCTATTCAACATCACACTTGCTTTTTTTGAAATATCTTTAGCAAGTAATTTATTAATTTTCTCCATTGCTTCTTCAAAAACTTGCACAATGATTTCTTTAATCATTTTGCCCATCATTGCTTCAAGAGCATCATGTAATACACGTTTTAATGTATCTCTTATTTGTTGATTGACAATTTTATTTGCAACGTTAGTTAGACCTTTTACTGCAGGCCCAATTATAAAACTCAATGCAATCGCACCAACAAATAGAATGGCCGTAATTAAAATTTTAAGGGCCATTTTTAATTTATCTTGCATTGCATTTTTCATTTCTTCAATAATCTTCTTATCGATACCTAATCCTTTTAATCCATCAAGTGTGCTATTAATCACATCTGTGAGAAAACCGACTATTTTATCGATAGCCGTCATAATAGCATCAGAGATAGGTTGCATAATTTCATCCATAAACGATTTATCATGTATCGCTTGATAGACTTCATCAGCCACAGTTAATGCAATATCGGCAACAAATAAGGTAACCGCTACAGCCATTAGTGCCATTGATGCACCTGCGGTAAAAATAGATGCAATCCCCGCAACTAAGGCTAATAACCCACCTAATATTTTTAAGCCAATACCAGCCCAAAACTGAATTTCTTCTTGTTTTTTTATTTGAGCTTTTTGTTCCTCAATTTTTTCTTTAAGTGATTTTTCTGTCACTTCTCGCATTTCATCAAATAATTTCTGTTCACTTTCAGAGCGTTGTAACATTACTTTTAATGTAAGTTCTCGAGTTTTAGCCAATAAAAATGTTAATAACGCCATTCCAGATAATGAGTCAGACATGATTTCAAGCTCTAATGAACTTTGAGAAATCGTCAATGTTCTATATGTTTCTTTTATCTGTTCTAATTGTTTTTTTATTGACTCATTTTCTTTTTTATTTATTAATGCCTTTAACTCATCTTTATGTGATGTAATTTTCTCTTCATTTACAGAGACACAAGGCATATATTTAAATACATTATCAAAGAAACTTGATAGTTTTTCATATAAGCTATCTATTTCATCCAAAGATAATTTAGAAATATCATCAGGCAAAGTTAAAAATGGAAATGTTTTTTCAAGTAACTTTTCCATATCACCTTTAGATTTAATCTTTCCTGAAAGTAACTCATTGATTAATGAGCTAGGAATAGTATTGTTTTTTAAGAAGCTTATAACTTCACCTGCTGTTTGGAATTTATTGGATTTTATTTGATTATAAACTTCCATCCAATAATCAACATAAGCCTCTTTATTATTTTTTATTTCATCTAATACAGGTTTAATTTGATCTTTTAATCCATCAATACCTTTAGATAATTTATTTAGCTTATCTATATAATAATCAAGTTTATCTGGCTCTTTAATATTTTCTAATACATTTTGATGAATAACATTCTGATAAGATAATTGTAAAAATAAAAAATCATAATCTTTATTTGATTTCTTATTTTTCGGTAAGGTAGGATTTGAAGTTACTGATGATAATTTTTTTTCTTGAGATATATTCGTTTTATCAGTGTCTGTTGGATCATAAAGATGCTTTTCATTAGCAAGAATATTTGATTTTTTATCTTCATTATGAGTGTTACTTAATATCATTTCTCCTAATTCGAATTTATTATTATCGATAAAATTACGGTTCTTTTTTGTATTTTGTTGAGAAAAAGCATTTATCTTATACTGTGCATCATCTTTAATATTAATTCTTTGGCTATTCTTTTTTTGTTCTAGAGGTACACGAAGGGAAGGAGCCGTAAAATTATTTTCTTTCTCTTTAAGTTGTGATGCTACAATCTGCTCACTTGCAGAATTAATCCTTTGTGCTTGCTGTACTGTATCTTGAGTAACCTTATCTACCTCTTTAGAAACTAAAGGTGTGGATAGTGTTGTGCTTTCATTATTAACCTTAATCATACTGTGCTTCCTTCTCTGTATTTAAAACAACAAGAGGAATATCTTTTAATGACTCTAAATAAACATCAGCTCTCTCTTTCATTGATTGATCTTTAATATTTTTTGAAACTTGATCAAAACAATATTTTGCTTTCTCTTTATCTCCTAATGATAAATTACATTGGCCAGCATAAAATACAGGGCGATAATCATTTTTTGCATTTAAATAAGCTAAGGCATAAAGATCAATGGCTACTTGATACTGTTTTTTCAATTGTTTAACAGCAGCGAGTCCCATAATATAATCAACATTATAAAAATCATAAAGACATAAAAATTTGAAAATAGCTTCTGCTTCATCCAGTTTTCCTTTCTGGTAAAAGTCATACGCAAATGAATAAATCCCTTCCATAAATCCTTCTGGGATAGCGCCTTCATCCTTAAGTGATGCCCCATTTTGAACAATAGAAACAATATAGTTTGCTAATTGATCAAGCTCTTTTTCTGACATTTTTTCATATACTGACATGATGTTAATCCTTTCATCTATGATGAATAATTAATAATGAAATTCTAAGTGAATAATTAATTAATTACTTTAATAAAACACACGCCTATATTTACAAATATAAATACATTATTTTTATAATTAAAATAAATTAGGTGAATTTATTGATTATTTATATAATCCATTTCTTCTCTCAATAAACCTTCAATCTCTATTCTCTTAAGCCAGATAAGAATATCCATAACATCCAATAAATCTTGATCTATCATAACTTCGAACAAATGATATTTATGATAAATTTTTCTCGCCAATTTAGGATAGCGAATAACAGGAGTTCCAACTTTTTTAGCATAAGCTTTCACAGCGAGTGCTTTATCATTAATACATCTCAGTGATACTAACGGCATAATCCCATTATCAGGATCAAAATAAATACCAACAGCCACATGAGTTGGATTCACAATGACAGCAGATGAATCGCGGATCACCTTTTTCATTGGCTCATCAAGTAATTCTTGATGAAGTTGTCGACGTGTTGATTTTATTTCAGGATCACCCTCCATATTCTTATTTTCTTGTTTAACTTCATGTTTTTCCATCATCATATCTTTCATAAAGAGGAAGAAATCAGCAATAATATTTAAAATAAGAATAGGTATTGAAAGAATAAAAAATATAAATATAAAACTAATAACCAGAGAACACCATTTATCAATAACAACATTTAAACTAGAACGATATAATATAAATATTTCTTCACCGTGTAAAATAATAAAAACATAACAAGTAACTAAAAATATAATTATAAATAATAATGTCTTTAAAAGATCTTTAATTGTTCTTATGCTAAATATTTTTTTAAAGCCAGAGATTGGATTAATATGGTTAAGGTCAATTTTAATTGCTTCAGTAGCAAGTTTAAATCGAGAGCTAAATAAAGATGGAATTGCACCAGATAAAAAGGTGACTAAAAGTATTGGTAAAACAATATCAAAGAATAATGTTGATATAACATCGATATAACTTTTTAAAGTAATATTTGTTGGATGAAGTAAAATAGATTGATAAAAAAGACTAAATTCATCTAAATCGACTTGATGAAATAAATACATAACACCAATAAGATAAACAAGCCCTGATGTTAATTCTTTACTCTTAAAGCTTTGTCCTTTTTTCGCTGAATCATCGAGCTTCTTCTTCGTCGGTTTTTCTGTTTTTTCAGCCATGATAAATACTCATAAAAATCGAATAAAAGTATCTATTATTAAAAAACGAATAAAGTTCTGAGGTCATCGCAGAGGCGAAGAAAAGGAGTAATGACATAAATGCAATAATCCCTTTTATACACAATGACAGAGAAAATGCATTTAATTGGGGACAAAAAAGTGAATAAACGCCTAACGCAACTTCACTTAAAAACATAATAATCAAAACGGGAGAAACTAAAACAATCGCAGTGCGGATCATTGAATTAAGCCAATGACCAACAAATGAGTAACCAATTTCTTTATTAAAATAACCGATAGGAAATACATCATAGCTATCTTTTATCGTCGTCATTAGTTGGGTCAAACCACCTGTTGATAAAAAATAAGACACACAAAATAACCCAGTTAATGACGCGAATTCCGAAGACTCAATCCCGGTGGTTGGGTTAATTGTATCACCAATACTAGCCCCTCGTTGATTATCAACAAATTCACCAAAAGCGGAAGCAATCCAAAAAGGAGTTGCAAAAATTAATCCAATAAAAATACCAACAACTAATTCACTTAAAAGTACGACTTCCCATTCATCTCTTATTTCATCAATAATAATGATACTTGGTCTTATTCCCATGGCAATATAAAATATAATGATATATTTTAATAGTTGGCTATTCAGTACTCGACTATTTAAAAAAGGAACAAAAAGAAAAATAGGGAATAATCTTGCAACAAGTAGAAAAAGATCAACTAAATAAACTTGTATATACCCTAAAAGTATTAACATTGTATTTATCCCGCTAATCCTAGCGTCATCATCTCTTTTGCATATACTAATATTTTATCTCCCATCCATCCCATCGTAACGAGTAAACAGACAAAAACCCCAACAAGCTTTACGCCAAAAGGTAATGTTTGTTCTTGTACTTGGGTAATGGTTTGTAAAAGCCCAATTGCCAATCCGATAAATGTTGCTATGGCAATAGGTGCTGCAGAAAGCAATATCACTAAATAAACGGCTTTATTTGCCGCATAAACCATATCCATTACCTTACCGCCATAAGATCAAGATATTGATTAATTAATCCTTTAGCTAATAGAGTCCAACCATCCATAGCAATAAATAGAATTAATTTTAAAGGTACTGATAATGTAATTGGGCTCATCATCATCATTCCTAAAGCTAATAAAATACAAGAGACAACTAAATCAATAACAATAAAAGGCAAATAAAGATAGAAACCAATAATAAAAGCCGATTTTATTTCACTTAATGCGTATGCAGGGAGCAGCGCTAACAAAGAGTTCTCTATATTTTCTTTATCACCAGAACTATCAGGTCGATTACCTTGTGCTTGTTCAAAAAAATCTAACAGCTCTGGTTCAGAATATTTGTATAAATATCGTTTATATTCTCCTAATGCATCATCAGAAAATCGTTCAAATGAATCAGGAGAAGTTACATCAATTGGGTTTTCAATAAGATATTGATAAGTATTTTTTGCTATTGGTGTCATCACGAATAAAGCCATCATTAATGCGATAGCATTAAGTACCATATTTGAAGGAACTTGCTGAACGCCTAAAGCATTACGAGTCATCACCAGCACAATAGAAAATTTTAAATAGCACGTTCCTGCTGCAATAATGAATGGCGCTAATGTTGCTAATGCTAATGTTAAAATCAGTGTTGTTGAACTTTCCATATATTTAATCTTGCTGTAAATAAGAGCGTTGAATTTCTACAGCGAATCGCTCATCTATTTTTATTAATTCGCCTTGAGCTATAGCAACACCATTAGCAATTAATGTAATATGCCGAGAAGTATTATCCGGTAAGATAATTTTTTGTCCCGGAGCCAATTCTTCAATTTCCTCAATTGGCAGTATCTTACTTGAGAGTAAAAAAGAAACCGTAACGGGAATTGCTTTAATCGACCTCAACTCGATATTTTCTTGTAATGCTATACCTGTATTTTTTGTTGGCTCTTCTTTCTTTATTTCATCAGTAAGTAATTTTTCATCTAAAACCACGGCATTTTCTCCTTCTTGCCACTGATAGCACATCCATTTCTTTTCCCCAATAACGAGTGAGAAATCTATACTATCAATCAGTACTATATCGCCCAAAGAGAGCGTTTTTAACAATGAAAATGACATTTCACTATTGCCAAGTTGAAATTGAGCAATAGCAGTAATTTTATTTTTTGAGGATAATGTCCAGTCATAATATTTCTCAAAAGAACAAATAAATATGTCACCAATATCAGTATTAATAACTGGATAATCAGTTCTTTCTTGTTCGCCTAAACAGATATTATCTGCCGTTAATGACATCGGCTCTTTCGAAAAAGGAAACAATATTTGTGAACACTTCTGTGAAAAAAGAGCATGGAGGTAATAGTCAGGAACAACCTCCCAGTCTATTTTTTTTTCAGGATAAATTTTATCCATAATCTCGTTAACCGCGACAAGCCCGGTAAATGAACCTAATGTATTTTTACCTTTTATCTTAAAATAATGAGCCGAAGAGATCGGATAATACGATTGATATAAAGAAGATAAAATTTCCATTGAATAGCTATCTTTATTATCATTAAAATTATGTTTAGATCCTAACATTATTATTTTTCATCTTTATTATTATCAGTAGAAGGATCTACCTCATTAATACGCCAATGATGATTATCATTTTCTAATGAAAGAGATAGTCGTCCTTGATATTGATTAAAATTCTCTAAAGAAGATTGATAAACTCGTCCAGTAGAAGCAATCAGTTGTATCTTTCTATCTGTATCAAAATTTATTTTCATTTGATGCAGTTCATTACCCCATTTTTTAAAAACATAAGTTATGCTAGGTGGCTGAGATATCATTGATACTTTTTTATGAAGAAGACTAAAAACAGGTATATCAAGTAACTTTTTATTAAATAGCGCTCCTGATATCATTTGTTGATATTCAGGCTTTATGCTATTAAATATCGATACATCATTGACATTTTCTTTTATTTTTTCTTTATGTAAATCACCTATATTTAAATTTTCACTCTCAAATTCGAAAGAAAGCTCTTTTTTATCTACACTTCTATTCTCTAAAAATCGTCCTTTAGTAAGGGAATAATTGTTTTCAATCACAAGACTATCTGAAATTAACTTACCTTCCTCAGATTTCAATGGCAGTTTGATTTTATCAATACCCTCTTTTTGTTCATTGATAGCAGGTTTATTTTCTTTATGATTTTTATTACTTTTGATTAGTTTATTAAGATAGTGTTTTTTTTCTAATTTTCCTGGTTTTTTATTATCGTATTCATGTTTAGTTAAAAGACTCAACTTGTTGTTAATTAATTGATTTTCTTTTTTAACCTCTGAATGAGTAATAACGTTTTCCTTATTAGATTCTAAATTACTAGTGAAACTTAAATTACTTTTAGTTTGTGAAGCATTAACAAGATTATTTTTATGACTAACATTACCAGCTAATATTTTTTGCTCTAATTTATTTTTTTTAAAATGAGAACAAACTTGTGAATATATTTTTTTTTGCGTTAACAGTAATCCTTCTATATTTAAACCGTCATTACCTTCATCTTTTTCATCTTTATCTTTTAATTTATCTATTTCTTTATCCGATTTTATTTTATTTTTTAAATCAATAAACTCTTTATGTTCAAGATTATAAAATTCATTTAATTTTTGTTTTATTTTACAGTCTTCTTCAGAAGAAGAGATACCCTTTTCAAGAGGTAAACGTGCTCCACGATCAGATAATGATGATAATTCTTTAGAAAAAACAGCCTTATTATCGCTATTTTGCTCACTGATTAAAAATTTATTTAACTTAAGACTATCTATCTTTATCGACATCATACAACACCATCTCCTGTATTTCATTTTGTTCTAATCTTTCAATATATAACTCTTTCTCTAATGCTTTTCCTTCAAGATAACGCTTTATTTTATTTTGTTTTTTGATTACAACTTCTCTTTCTTTTTTTAAAATCAAACTGCCTTTTTTTAGTTTTTCTAATTCATGCTCTATTTCTTTAATTTGAGTCATAGAAATATTTAGTGAAGCTAAAACAATGGCCTGTTTACGCTTTTGTTGATTTAAAGAATGAGAGGAATAAACCCCTATTTTTTCATAAGCGGGGATCTCTTTTTCTAACGCTGCTGCTAATAATGCTTTTTCTTCTTTTTTATTTTCTGCTTCTTTTATCAATTTTTGATATTTTTGTTGTTCCTTTTCTATTCTTTGCTGACGCTTAACAATAGCGTTGATCAATACTTGTTGATTACGGGGTAAGCGCATAAAGTTGTTTCAATGTTTGTTGAAATACTGCTTTTTCTTTAAAGGATTGCACAAGAAAAGCCTCTATTGCGGATTGTTTATTGATCGCTACATCATTTAATTCATTCTCACCTATACGGTATTCACCTAGCTCTTGTAACAATTTAATATCTTGCAAACGCATTAAGATTTGCCTTATTTCTAATGCGGCTTTTTGTTGTTCAATGCTAGTAATCTGCTGAAAAATACGACTCACACTGCCTAAAATATCAATAGCAGGATAATGGCCTGAAGCAGCTATTTTTCGTGAGAGATAAATATGCCCATCTAAAATAGAACGAATTTCTTCTCCTATTGCATCTGGCTCATCATCACTTTCAAGTAAAACGGTATAAAATGCGGTAATTGACCCCTTATAAGTCACTCCAGGCCTTTCCAAAATTGCGGGTAATTTATCAAAGACAGAAGCAGGATAGCCTTTGCGAACAGGCAGTTCGCCGGCAGTAAGAGCAACATCCCTTAGAGCGCGACAATAACGAGTCATAGAATCGATAAATAACACAACATTTTTACCTTGTTCTCTGAAATATTCAGCAACCGTAGTGGCAACCAATGCTGCATTACAGCGTTCTATTGCAGGTTGATCGGAGGTTGAACAAATTAATACTGTTTTTTCGCATCGTTTATCTTTTCTTAATTCCTCGACAAATTCTGTAACTTCACGTCCCCTTTCACCTATGAGCCCAATAACAAAAATATCGGCCTGAGAAAACCGGATAAACATATTCATCAACATTGTCTTACCCGTTCCAGCACTGGCAAAAATCCCCATTCTTTGCCCTAATCCACAACTCAATAATCCATCAACAGCGCGAACACCTGACTCAAATATTTCAGTAATAGGACGCCGTTCATTAAATAAAGGAGGATGACCATCAATAGGTAAATATGAATAGAAATTTTCGTCTATCTCTTGCTTATTACTAAAACGTAATAAAGAATTGCCTTTGATATCAATCATGCTCCCTAACACATTAGGACTTAAAGCGACAGAAAAAGCATTACCTGTTGGTACTACAATTATTTGTAATGAATAACCTTGTGAACTCCCCATCATGCTTAAAATCGTAATACCATTACGAAAACCAATCACGATCGCTTCACCAATAATTTGGCCATCAATAACAGAATCTTTTAATAAACAAATCTCTCCAATAAATACACCACGCAACATCACCTCAAGAATATTCCCCTGAATTCGCCTAGGATGAGCTGCGTGATGAAATATTGAAAATGAGTTATTCATTATTTAATTAATAAATTGTTGATGGATGTTATTCATTATTTGGAAATATTCATCAATTGCTTTTGCCATTGATTCACCATTTTGTAGAGCTATTGGCATAAATGAAGCTCGCAATTCTAAATCAGTCTCAATTTTAACTAAAGCAGGCTGGCCTGGATAAAAACTTTCAGCTGGATTATTGATACTATTTAATAATAATTGAGAACCACATTGTGATAATAAATTTTCGTTATATTCTCCAAGTACAGACCAAATCATAGGAACTTCATCAACAACTAATAAATTAATATCAGGCATATCACCTAAACTAATTGTTATCGTTGAATGATTATCAATAGACTTCCCTCCTGAAAATAGATCATTTCGTCCGATTACATTCATCGCATCCATGATTAAACTTGCTAGATCAAAAGACATAATATCTCCTAAATAGATTGTAAAACATTAATTTCAATATCTGATGTAATTTCATCATAAGATAAAACAGATAGTTGAGGATATTGATTTTCTATTAATTTTTTAACAAAACGCCTTATATCTATTGCTGTTAAAAAGACAAATTGTTGAACATACTTAATCTCATCAATAGCTGTAGATATATTTTCTATTATCATATCAAGCTCAGCGGGTTCTAAATTTAAAAATGTCCCTGAAGAACTTTGTCTTATTCCGCCACGGATTATTTCTTCTATATTATTAGATAATATAATCACATTAATTTTTCCATCATCAGAAAAAAAGTGACTAATATAACGTGATAATAAAGCTCTAATATGCTCTGTTAAAAGTACAGGGTCTTTTTCTTTACTCCCCCATTGTACTAATCCACCTATGATTGTTTTTATATTTCTAATCGGTATTTTTTCTTGTATTAGACGTTGTAAAACATCATTGATCCGTTGAATAGAAACTTGCCGATAACACTCTTTTAAAAGTTCTGGTGAATTTTCTTCTATTTTATCTAGAATGTTTTTTGTTTCTTGTATTCCAAGAAACTCGACTATATTAAGTGTAATTAAATTAGAAAACTTTCTATAAAAATAAGATTCTGATAACTCTAACTTATAACCTAACAGAGATAACTTTTCTTTATCACTTTTATTAACCCAATAATTTACAATATCATTATCTTGTGTTTCTACCATTTTAAAATCTAGAGAAAAAAACTCATCATTAGGATTCTCAACATGTAAAAATGGAAAAGGACAATCAAACTCATCAGCCTTCACTTCATTTATTAAAATAATAAATTTATTATCATCAATTTTATCTGAATAATGTAAAACAATATCTGGAAGTAATACACCATATTGTAAGATAAATTCTTTTTTTAGCCATTTTTCAAAAACTAACTTTGAAAGATATGCTTTTTTATTCAAAGAGGTGGTAATAATCAAAGGTAATGTTTCTGCTTGAGATAATGTAATATCCTCTTTTAATAAACTGTTTTCAGTCTCAGAGTCATTTTTATTTGAAAACAGATTGGAAATAATCCCTTTTTTGCCTTCAGACTCTAACTCATCATTTTTACTCTTATCTTCTTCAGTTTCTAACGTGGTTTCTTTTTTCTTATTTTTCCACCTCTTTTTAAAGAAATATCCACCTAATATTACCGATAAGATAAGAAATACAGGCGTTGGAAACCCAGGTAGAAAACCAATAACAAAAGCGAGAACTACCGTTACTAATAGAGCAAAATCTTGGGCTAGTAATTCATTCATAATACTAAAACCCAAATTATTATTTTCACCACCAACTCGAGTTACAATAAATCCCGCGCTAATAGAAATAAGTAATGCTGGAATTTGAGCAACAAGTCCATCACCAATAGTTAAAAGTGTATAAGTGTGTAATGCCTGTGATATTGAGAGATCCATTTGTGCCATACCAACAGAAATCCCACCAATTAAGTTAACAAAAATAATCACAATACCAGCAATCGCATCACCTTTAATAAATTTCATTGCACCATCAAAGGAGCCATATAATTGACTTTCTTGTCCTAATTCTTTTCTTCTGTTTTTCACTTCTTCATTGTTAATAATGCCGGATTTTAAATCTGCATCAATACTCATTTGCTTTCCTGGCATTCCATCCAGAGAAAAGCGAGCTGCAACTTCTGCAACCCGTTCAGAACCTTTAGTAATAACTAAAAACTGTACTATCGTAACAATAGAAAAAACAACAAAACCAACAACTAAGTTTTCACCGATAACAAATTCACCAAATGAAGTAATGATTTCACCCGCATCAGCATCTAATAATATTAATCGACTCGTACTAATAGAAAGGGCAAGTCGAAAAAGTGTCGTAATCAGTAATAATGCAGGAAATGTCATAAAGTTCAATATTCGAGTTATGTAAAATGAACTCATAAAAATAAGTAAAGAAATAGTAATATTGAGCCCAATAAGAAAATCTACAATATAAGTCGGCAACGGTATAATTAACATCATAATAACCAAAATCATAACCGATAACACGATTAATTCTGGTCTGTTTTTTATTGCCAAAAGAAATCTATAAATCATAAAAATCATCCATATATTATTTTCTTTGTTGATATTGTTCTAATCGAAAATAATTATCTATAAATTTTTGTATAATTATTTGGCACTCATCTCTAAAATCATAAGATAGATATAATGATTCAGGGTATGTATTAAACATCGATTTTAACCCTTGTAATAATTTCATCTTTATATTAATTAAATAATTTACCCATTCATTTTCTAAAAGAGATGCTAAATACTTTTCCATTTCACTGGGAAGCGTCATTCCATAAAAAACAATCTGATAAAGAACTTTTTCAGTTATTGTATTTTTTAAATCTTTTATTTCTAAATTTTTTATATTAATTTCTATAAGGCTATATAAGGTACGTAACTTATTCACTCTTTCAAGGAAATAACCAAACTCTGAACTCTGAGAGCAACTTGGCATTAATGATTGCATATCACAAATTAAGCTTTGTGTTAAAAAACTCAAAATAATAGTACATTGTTTAATGTCATATTCTTCCATCCACATTTTAAAAAAATAAATAGGCTCAAGATCAAGATTAATATAACTACGATAAAGATTTCTTAATGTTGATGCATTGAGAGAAAGCAATTTAGCAAATGTTTTTGCTTGTAGAGCGATATTAATCCCCGCCCTAATTTGCTTTCCATTTTCACCTTCAAGTAGATGATTTATTTCATTTTCAATTTCTGCATCTAATTGTGCACCTAATTTTTTCTTTCTTAGTAATTCTCGCAAAACCATAACGAGATCACTTTCATCAGGAAACATTTTACGTAAATATTGAAGTAACTCTTGCAAACTTCGCCCTGATTTTCTAAATATTATCATAACTTTATCAAGTTTTTTATCAGCGCCTTCTTCTGCAATATATAATGTACTTTGTCCTCTATTTGCTTTTTTATCCAATGATTGGCCAAATCGCTGAGAAAAAAGCGTAGCTACCATAGACATATCATCAGATATTTCTATTAATTGATTTTGATAATTTTGGCTTTCACTAACTTTAGGTTGTTTATATTCTGTTTCTTGTTGGCTTTTCTTATCAATACTGTTATTTACCAATTTTGTTGAAATAGAGGTATTAATTGGCCCAATCATGATATTACCTCATAAAAACCTGAAGTTGCTTTAATGCATTAGATGTTTTGTCATCTAGCGGTTCAAATGGGTTTTCAGTTAAAGATCCAAAAGCTTCACTCTGCATTTTTTCTAATAAGCGAGGTTGCAACATAAAAATACGGATCATTTTTTTGTTATTATCAGACTCATAACGAAATGCTCGACCAATTAAAGGTATCGCACTTAAAAAAGGAATTTTATTTTCAGCTTTCACTTTATCTTCACGCGTATACCCACCAATTAATAAGCTACCACCTTCAGAAACGCGAGCAACAGTACTAATATTTGTACGATTAATAACAGGGAGTTTCTCGATGCTCTCATCATCACCGTTGTCATCTTTTTTCTCTGCACCATCTTCAAGGTTAATAATCATCTCAATATCCTTATTTGAATTACCGATGCGAGGTAATACACTGATCATCGTGCCAAATGTTGTTGATTCTAATGAAGCAACTCGCTCACCTTTTATTTGTGTATAAAAGGTTGTGTTATTATCAAAAATAGCAGGCGTATTTTCTTGTGTTAATAAAATTGGGCGAGACACCATTTGAGCTTCACCATCCTCACTCAATGCTTTAATTTTTCCTAAAAAACTAAATCCAGATGCTGCACTTAGACTTGCCGTATTAAAAAAGAAGCTGTTTTTACCAGATCCGTAACTTGCTTGCCAATTAACACCTAAACTATCCGCTTTACTTTTAGAAATATCGATTATCCATAATGACAATTCAACTTGTCTTTTAGGTTTATCTAATTGAGTAATAAGCGAACCTATTAATGCTAAACCCTCGCGACTCGTTTTAACTAAAAGACTATTTGAGCCAGGTAAAGGGACTAATTCAACATTATATTGCCCCATTTTAGTCATAATAGGCGTTGCAGTTTCTTCGATACTATTTATCATTTCATCGTATTGCTGTTTCCCCGTATCATCTATATTTCGATGAGGCTCCACGGCTGTTCTTTTTATGCCATCAGAGGAGATAAATAATTGTTGTAAAACAGATGTAATACCCGGCAATACAACTTTTTCATCACGTAAAGTATAAGTTCTATCTTGTACAAACGTGTTTTTTAATGGAAATATTTGTACAAATTCATCACCATAACGAGAGCTTCCCGTTGGTACTTGGCTATTTATATTTTCATTAATTTTTTCTTGTACATCAGTATCTAAAAACTCGGCTGCTGCTTTTACTAATTTAATATAAATAGGAGGACCAGAAATATAAAAAGTGCGTTGATCACGACCTGCGCGTAGTGGGTAACGAGGATCATACAGACCCACATCTTGTAAGTATTCTTTTAACTCAATTAGGCTTATATTCTTTACCTGAAAGAGTTCTTGTAAGATCTCGTTACTTTCATAAATATAAATTGATTTTCCATCATTAAAATAGAGTAATGACAAGCGTTTCACCATTAATTCAAATGCTTCTTCTGGTGAAGAAATATCAAAATTTCCAGTTACTCTTTCCTTTTTTACTGCATTGCTCAGAATAAAAGGCTTATTTAATTTATCTGATAAGACAAGAAAAAATTGTTCTACACGAGTATCTACAGCAATAAACACATCAGGTTTCTGTACCTGATGTGTGTAAATGACTTTTCCTTGTGCCGCTTGTGTTTGAAAGGAAATGTTAAAACATAATACTAGCCCAATAGCACAACAAATCTTATTTTTTATTTTCATAAAGATACTGACCAATTCGACGAAATTCTGTTGGCGTAATACCAAATAACGTCTTAATTTCATTAGAAAAATGAGACGCTGAACTAAATCCATTATCGACAGCAATTTGTGTTAATGATTCATCGGTTGATAACGTGGTTAAAATAGAAGATGCAGCACGCCATGAACGCAATTGACTTTTCCCACAATTACCTAAATAACGTTTACACAACCGTCTAAAATGTGTACCTGATACACCATACCGTTCTCCAATTTGTGCAATATTACTTTTCTTTTCATCTAAATAACTGATCAGATGTAAAATAAGCCAATAACTTTCACTATGTCTTATTGTGACAAATAAAGGCTCTAGTTGACTTTCTGTTTTTATTGCTTCATTTATTAATACATATTCTAAAGATTTATTAGTATCTTCTATATAAAAAATCTGCTGATTAATATCAAATTCAGCTCCTATTGCTGTCATCTTTGAAAAATCACGAGCATAATCAATAAACGCCAATAATCTTGCACAAATAAAAAATGACCGTTTTTCTATCCGCCATGACTGATTTTCAGATTTAAAAATAACATCTTCATTTTTTGAGTTATAAATAAAAGGCTTTCCTTTTATAATTTTAATCGTTTTATTATCATATATTTTTATTGGATAATCATTCTTCAATGGAATACAAAAGAACAATGAATTTCCTAGCAATATATTTTTATCGCCACTTATTTTTATATCATTTATCAACATGGTAAATACCTCGAATTATCCTATTCATTAATTTAAAATTATAGGTAATAAACTTTTATCCAACTCATTTTTATGTTGTTACTTTATATAATACTACAATAATATTACTATTCATTAACTATAAAAATAAATAACAATTTTTTTCTGTTTATTATTTAAAAAAGATGACAGTAATATATCAATACTCACTATCAAATAAAAAACATGTGTTTTTTTTTAAAAGAATTTTCACGCTTACTTCACTAAACTATATTTACATTATGAATTAATAACAATTTTTCATTAGGATAAGTCTATGCTGTATTATGTTTATATTCTCGGTGGCCCATTAAAGGGGATAACAATTCCTTTACCCCCTAATCACTATTCATTTTTCTTACAAAATGAAGAATATAATGATAATAAAGAAGAAAATGAAAAAACAAGCATTTACATTCCTTGCAATAGTCAGAAATGTAAAAAAAAGCTCAGCATTATACTTGATGGGGATAATATAGGAAACAACAAATATAAAATTGAGAGTAGCTTTGTACAAAATGAAATCGGCAATGAATACCCATTAATACTAGATGAGCCTATATATACCAATGATATTCCTATTTTTTTAGTGAGTGACCAAAGTCATTTACGTCTTGACTCATCTCATTTTAAGAAAAAGAAAAACAAGTGGGTTATAAATAAAAAAATAGGTACATTATTAATATTTATTATTTTATTTTTTATAGTGTTCTTTTTTTATACCAATAGATCTTTAAAAGAAAAAAACACAGAAATAGTATCAAAAAGTTTGAATTTTAAAGGATTTAAAGGTGATAATGGTTATTATTGTATTTATGATGATCTCTATCCTACATTAAACCCGAAGAATAACCTAGAAAATAACGTTTTTTATATAGATAGGAAAAAAATAGAGCACTTACTTATTGATAATAAGTATAAAAAAACACATCTGATTCTAAAAAATAAAGATCAACCTATTATTAATTTTATTTATCATAATGAAAATGAAAAATCAAAAATCATTAGCACTATAAATAATCTTTTTTCGGAACATTGCCATCCAATAATAAACGGGATATCAATTCCTAACATTATTAATGATATAAATAAATTAGAGCTAAGCAAAACAATAAGTTATACCATTGAAGAAAAAAATAGCCGATTAACCTTAATTTTTGATGATTTATTAAATAGTAATAACAAACAAAAACTTGATACTTATATCAAAAAACAAACGGCTATTTTTGGAAGAAAATTTATCTTTTACCGTGAAAATATAAGTAATCCAATATTGAAAAATAAAGCAACCTTACAAGAAGATCGTGGATATATCTTTCTTGATAACCAACATCGCTATTTCCCTCAAGGATAATAGTGGTATTTATAATCAATAAGTTAAAATCAAAATCCGAGGAATAAAATTATGCCAGCTTATCCTGTTACCGAAGATGTCAGCTCTATTGATAAAGTTGATGACTATTTTCAAGAGCCTGTTAAAAACCAAAGAGATGCATTAAAAGTAGCATTAGAGGCATTAAAAGCAGATACATCAAATGCGGCCGCCTTAGCTGATTATCAGGCCAAACTTGCTGAATATAATATTACACGTAATGCACAATCCACATCGATTAAAGTTGTGAAAGATTTGGCAATGAGCATTATCGGGAATATGCGTTAATTTTTATTTAATGGAGACTGTATATGGCGATTACCCCTGTTGTTCCTGTACATTTAGCGACTTTGCCAAATGATAAAAGTGATAGTGATGATAATTTGTCTTCAATGATGATAAATAGCATTACAAATGGTTTTCAGTATGAAAAACAGATCCAAGAAAAGCTAACGACATTAAGTAAACTCAGTGATGTTCAAAGTTATACCCAATTACAAACAACACTGAACGACTACACTATTACAATGAATTTAGCGAGTACTTTAGCCAGAAAATCACTGAATATTGTTGAAACATTACTCAAGGCCCAATAGTAATGAATATGCGATATTTGTTATTAGCATTATTATGTTTCCTGTTACCCTTACTCAGTGGTTGTAAAGATCAATCACTACTCACTAATTTGGATCAAAGACAGGCAACAGAAATTCAAGCTGTTTTACAAAAACATCAAATAACCAGTACTCGCAAAGCATTAGGAAAGGGGCTATTTGATATTTCTGTTAAAAAAGAAGATATGGGAATTGCTATTCAAATTTTAGAAGAATATCAATTACCCACTCTTTCTCGAATTGAAGTTACTCAATTATTTCCATCAGATGCATTGGTATCCTCCCCACAAGCTGAAAAAGCACGTTTAATTTCCGCTATTGAACAACGATTAGAACAATCATTACTCACTATTGATCATATTATTGATGCTAGGGTCCATGTGAGTTATCCCATTTCACCTACTGAACGAATTATTCCAACACCTCATGCTTCAGCATTAGTTTTTTATGAAGAAGGTATGCTTGATAATGATCAGTTAGGTGAAGATGTTAAAGCGTTTATTCATAACTCCTTTAATGATATGGACGAGAACAATATTACCGTTTTGCTATATCCTAGAAATATCAATAAATTCAATATAATAAACAATCAGATTCATCAAAATAACCCTGATACTTTTTTTAGCTCTTGGTTATTCATAAGTTTATTACTCGTAATTATCGTCGTTATCATTACGACCTTATTAATAATATATCGACGTAAAAAAGCACAGAGGGAAGAGAATAATGACAAATCTGACTTCTGAACAGTTTGAAATGATATCTGAGGTGATGTATGAGCCACTCAGCTATATTCATGCAGACTACAATGTATTAGCATCTAAAGAAGAAAATATAATCTGGCAAAAAATAGCAAATCGTCAATTAATTCAGCAATATAAACTTATTAATCAACTTGATTGTGAGATTGATATTATTGTAGAAAAGATTTTTACTCATTGGATATCACTCCCTCGTTGTGCTGTGTTTTTAGGTTATTTTTATGCGAGAGAAACACTTTTATTATCAGGTGATTATTATCGTCTAGAGCCACAATTAAAGGCTTTTTTATCACTCTATCCGGTTTTAAATATAAATAAAAATATCACACTCTCACTTAAAGATATCCCTCCCACTCGCATTGGTTATCAATTATTATTTAATTTCATTAATTCTATTTCAACCGCGCTTTCTCAACGCTTTACATTATTATTTTCACCACAATCATCATCGACTGAACTACCTCAATCACTTTTTTTATCTCGTTCAATTTTTCTTTTGGTATTAGATTATGTTGCGCTCACTTCCTGAAGATCTCTTAAAATACACCTCTGAAGGTGTATTAATACGCGCCCGCTATGTTCGACAACTTGATAATATTCATAAAACTGAAAAAGTGGCTAAACATGAAATAAAAAAAATGATCAGTGATTTTAATCATAAATTAGAAGAGCATCATAAAGAGATAACTAACCAAGCCTATAGTAAAGGACTTCATGTTTTATTAGGTGATATCTTAACCTTCGCAATTCAATACCAAAATAAATTCTCACAGTATGAATTTCAGCAAAGAGAGCAAATAACAGCAACAATTGCTCAATTTTTTGATGCCCCAGAAATTCAAGTTGAGCTAATACGCCGTTTAATTTCAACAATACCCGCAGAGCAAAAAATCACCCTGGATATTCCTGCTACATTACGTCGCTATCTCAACACTGAGCTCAACAATGCCAATATTGAATTGATACCTCATAACAGTAAAACGATCGCCATTCATGTGGGTGATCAAATCACTTTCTTTGATCCTGCTCTTTTAATTAATGACCTAAAAAAACAATTTCATCGACCTTTTTCTGAGTCTTATCAACCTATTTTTACACAAGAAATAAAAGAGGCTCTGCTGAATTTAATTAATACATTTGAGATATCGGATGATATCCCTTCTCAAATAGGCACAATTAGTGAGGATCATAATGAAGATTGATACTTTAGCGCCACACGCTTTATATATATCACAACCCGATTTATCGACTTCAAAAAATCTTACTGATCAAACATTAGATCCTTTAATGGCAACATTAAATCCTGCTTTTTATCAAACCTTAACCACATCTAAAATTAATACAGTACAAGATATATTTACATTACTTAATCAATTTGATGTTAAAAACGAAGGCAACCAAACCGTAAAAGAAAAACGCCAAGTTGCACTATTAATTTATGCTCGCCAAGTAAGCGAATTAGAAAATTACGATAGTAAAGATGTGATTAATCAGGCGCTAGTTTCCCTCCTTTCTTATCAAGGTTTTTATCATCAATTTACACTCGACTTATTAGGTATGACCGATAACCAAGATGATTATGAAGGCTTTTTCAAACCAGATAGCGCTTCGTTTTCATTTTGATTATAGGATCTGAGGACCGGCCCCTTTTTCACCTAAAATATCATCAGGATTACGTAACGGACAATCACTCAACGATAGACAACCACAACCAATGCAGTGATCAAGTCCATTACGTAACCGTTTAAGACGGCGAATACGTTCATCTAATCGTACTTTCCAGTCCGTTGATATTTCGTGCCATTGTTCTGCCGTTAATTTACTGTTTGGTGGATATTTTCCTAATATATCTTGGATCTCTTTTAGTGGGATCCCCGTACTTTGGGCAGCTTTAATAATGGCGACATAACGTAAAACAACTGATGGATAACGGCGCTGATTACCTGGGCTTCGAGTACTTTTTATCAATCCTTTCTCTTCATAAAAATGCAACGTTGATATAGCAACACCACTTCTTTTTGCCACCTCTCCGACAGTAAGAGCTCGATTAAAATCTATTTTTTCTTTTTTCATGCTTACCTCTTGACCTCAACTTAACTTGAGGTTTTATAGTCCTCTCCTCTTATGAAGTCAAGCCAGTGGGATGCTGGTTTCTGTTTTTAAGATCATTGAGGTCAGATGAATGCCAAATTCAATTGCACGTATTCTCGAAAGCCGCGTTTTATGGTTTATCGCCAGATTGCTCATTCTTGTTTTATTTCTCTCCTCTGGTTTTGCCAAGGTGTTTGACTACGAAAATAGTTTGGCTGAGATGCGTGCTGCAGGATTAAATCCTGATTGGTTTTTTAATATTGCTACTGCGGTCGTTTTATTTTCAGGCTCCTTGTTAGTCCTTTTCGATCGTTATTTATGGCTAGGTGCTGGAGCACTCGCTGTTTTCCTATTTTTGACCATTGTGGTTGTCCATACGTTTTGGAATATGACGGGAGATAAGGCGATGTTGTCGATGTATTTCGCCATAGAGCATACCTCTGTTATTGGAGGATTAATGGCAATGGCGATGGCAAGCTATTTCAGAACGTTATGGAAAAAACTAACGCATAAATCATAAAGATAGAAAAACATTCACGATGAGATCAACAATAATATGAATAAAAAATTTACGCTTACTGTATGTGCCTCACTCTTTTTGTTCAGTGCGGGTGCGATGGTTTATGCAACAACATCATCCGATGAAGATGAAGCTCAGCAATTTACTTACCCACCCACTAAAGTGGCATTGGCAACCGTACAATCATCAAAATTGCCTAACAATATGCAAGGTATAGGTGAATTAGAAGCCGCACGACAAATCTATTTAGCTGCTGAAACCAATGGTCGTATTGCCGTGATTAATTTTGAGTCAGGACAAACTGTTAAAGCCGGTCAAGTCTTAGCTAAATTAAATGATGAACCTGAACAAGCGGAATTATTGCGTTTACAAGCACAGTTAACTAACGCAGATAAACTCTATTCTCGAACAAAACAGCTTTATAGTAAAAATGTGGCTGCAGCTGCGCAATTAGATAGCACGTTATCTGAGCGTGATATGATTGTCGCCTCCATTCGTGAAGTAAAAGCGCGAATTGCGCAAAAAACAATTAAGGCACCTTTTGATGGCATCGTTGGGATCAAGCTTGTCCATGAAGGGCAATATTTAAATGCAGGTGAACGTGTCGCTTCATTTGTCGATGCAAGTCATTTAAAACTCAACTTTTCACTTAATGAGCAAGCAGCTCCGAAAATTTCAACCAAACAGCCGATTAATATCGAGGTCGATGCTTATCCTAATGTTGTTTTTACAGGTTCGATAAATGCAATAGATCCTCTTATTGGTCCTTCTCGTACAGTGCAAATACAAGCTGTTTTACCGAATACTGACAATAAATTAAAAGCGGGCATGTTTGCTCGTGTGCAAGTTACTTCTCCTGATAGTCCTATGGTATTAACCGTACCAGAAACGGCAGTCACTTATACTGCCTATGGAGATACCGTGTTTGTAGCGCAATCTGACAATCAAAAAAACCTTATCGCTAAGCGTGTCTCTGTGAAAGTTGGATTGCGCTACAACGGCATGATCGAGATAAAAGAAGGCTTAGCCCTTGGTGATCAAATTGTCTCATCTGGCCAAATTAAATTAAGTGATGGGCTCTCTATTGAGCCTATTGAGCAAGACACCTTAGCGCTCGCTCAATCTGCGACAACAAAACCATAACGGGAGTTAATAATGAAATTTACCGATATTTTTATTCGGCGACCTGTTTTGGCATTAGTTGTAAGCACACTGATCCTTTTACTGGGCGCATTTGCGTTCAGTAAACTACCAGTCCGCCAATACCCAATGTTACAGAACTCAACAATCACGATTGTAACAGACTATCCTGGCGCTTCGTCTGAGCTGATGCAGGGGTTTGTTACCCAACCCATTACACAAGCGGTTTCCTCTGTTGAAGGTGTTGATTATATTTCTTCATCTTCAGTACAAGGAAAAAGCTTAGTTACAGTTCGAATGGAATTAAACCGTGACCCAACTCAAGCCCTAACGCAAGTAATGGCGAAGGTTAATCAAGTTCGTTATAAGTTGCCAGAACAAGCTTATGATCCGGTGATTGAGCTTTCATCAGGAGAATCTACAGCGGTAGCTTATGTCGGGTTCTCAAGTGAGCAACTTTCCATTCCCGAGCTCACCGATTACCTTTCTCGTGTCGTTGAACCGATGTTTTCATCCATTAATGGTGTTGCTAAAGTACAAGTTTTTGGTGGGCAACAATTAGCGATGCGTCTGTGGTTAGATACAGATAAATTGGCAGGTCGTAACTTAACCGCTAGCGATGTCGCAGAGGCCGTACGCCGTAATAACTATCAAGCAGCACCAGGAAAAGTCGAAGGCGAGTTCGTTATTGCTAACGTTTATGTCAATACTGATTTAACTAATGTCGAAGAGTTTAAAGACATGGTTATCACTAATGATAGCAATAATCTTGTACGTTTGCGTGATATTGGTACGGTCGAACTAGGTGCAGCTGCCACTGAAACCAGCGGTATTATGAATGGTAAAAAAGCTGTCTTCTTAGGTCTATTTCCGACACCAACAGGCAACCCGCTAGTGATTGTTGATGGCATTAGAGACCATCTTATCGATATTGAAAAAACGCTCCCGCCTGGCGTCAATGTAGAACTTGCATTTGAAACCTCACGTTTTATCAAAGCCTCTATTAATCAAGTCGTACAAACATTAATTGAAGCTATTTTAATCGTTATCGCAATCATCTACCTCTGTTTAGGATCACTTCGTTCAGTACTTATTCCGGTGCTTGCCATTCCGTTATCAATGTTGGGGGCCGCCGGGTTAATGCTTGCCTTTGGCTTTAGTATTAATTTGCTCACTTTACTGGCGATGGTTTTAGCTATTGGGTTAGTTGTGGATGATGCGATAGTAGTTGTTGAAAACGTACATCGACATATTGAAGAAGGGTTATCTCCAGTTCAAGCCGCTTTAGTGGGTGCAAGAGAAGTGGCTGGCCCTGTTATTGCCATGACGATCACTTTAGCTGCTGTTTATGCCCCGATTGGTTTAATGGCAGGGTTAACAGGCGCATTATTTAAAGAATTTGCCATAACCTTGGCCGGTAGTGTGATTGTATCCGGTATTGTGGCATTAACTTTATCCCCCGTGATGAGCTCATTAATGTTAAAACCCAAAGAAAATGAAGGCAGAATGGCCAAAATGGCCGAATATGTCTTTGATAAATTAGCTCATTATTATGGTTACATACTCAATTTTTCTTTAACTAATCGCTGGTTAACCATTATTTTCGCTTTAGCCGTGTTTGTCAGTTTGCCGTTTCTATATAGTCAAACAAAACAAGAGCTAGCACCTTCAGAAGATCAGGCGAGTGTCTTAACTGCTGTAAAAGCCCCACAACATGTCAACCTTGCTTATGCTGAACGCTTTAATCAAAAACTAGATGAAATTTATATGAGCCTGCCTGAAACTGACAGCACATGGATAATTAACGGTACGGATGGCCCCTCAGCGAGCTTTGGTGGCATTAACTTTGATGGCTGGGATTTACGTGATCGCAACGCAGATCAAATCCAAGCTGATTTACAAAATCGCGTCAATAATGTTGAAGGAACGAGTATTTTTGCTTTCCAATTAGCCTCTCTACCCGGCTCAGTGGGTGGATTACCTGTACAAATGGTGTTACGTAGCCCATTAGGTTATCCCGTTTTATTTGAAACAATGGAACAAATCAAACAGCAAGCCAGAGAAAGTGGCCTATTTGTCGTGGTAGACAGCGATTTAGATTACAATAATCCCGTTGTTCAAGTTGCCATAGATCGAGCCAAAGCCAATAGTTTAGGCATTCGTATGCAGGATATTGGTGAATCACTCTCACTATTAGTGGGTGAGCATTACATTAATCGTTTTGGCATGGATGGTCGCTCTTATGACGTTATTCCACAAAGTGTACGTTATCAACGTTTAACGCCAGCTGCTCTTGCTGGGCACTATATTCGTACTCAAGATAACGTGTTAATTCCATTATCAACCGTTGTGAATATTACCACTGAAATTGAGCCCAATAAGCTAACACAATTTAATCAACAAAATGCCGCAATATTTCAAGCAATCCCCGCCCCTGGCGTCACGATGGGGCAAGCGGTCGCTTTTCTTGAAACTGTGGCAGATTCATTACCCGCTGGCTTTAGTCATGATTGGCAATCTGATTCTCGCCAATTTACCCAAGAAGGAAATACGTTAGTCTTTGCTTTTATCTCAGCACTTATCATTATTTATTTAGTGTTAGCCGCACAGTATGAAAGCTTAGTTGATCCTTTGATTATTTTAATTACCGTACCGCTATCAATTTGTGGCGCATTAATTCCATTAGCATTAGGGATGGTGACACTAAATATCTACACTCAAATTGGTTTAGTCACACTAATAGGACTTATTAGTAAGCACGGCATTTTAATGGTGGAATTCGCTAATGAATTGCAAGTTCATAAAAATCTAAACCGTCGAGATGCCATTATTGAAGCTGCAAAAATCCGATTGCGTCCTGTATTAATGACCACGGCGGCAATGGTTATTGGGCTTATTCCACTTTTATTTGCCAGTGGTGCAGGTGCTAATAGTCGCTATGGATTAGGATTGATTATTGTGTCAGGTATGTTAGTCGGCACACTGTTTACCCTATTTGTGTTACCAACAATGTACAGCTTCTTAGCTAGAAACCATCAAATCAGCGCTAAAACTGAGCGTCAAAAACATTTACAGCAAGTTAGTGAGCAGTAAAACTAAAAAATAAAAAGCAGTAATGTCATAAACCAATCCCCATTGTGAATGCAATGGGGATTTTATCTTTAAAGTTATCAAGATAAACTCAGATCCGTTTTGAAATAAAATCGTTAATTGAAATCATTGTATAAAAATATCATATCGTGATTTTTATATTTCAAAAAATAAAAACACTGAGTCTATTTCACCTAACACTCAGTGTTTCTATTAAAAATAATTAATATGCAACTACATAGTAGAGAATGTATTCATAATTATCCCACCAGAGATAATTAATGCCATAGAGAATATAGCTGGTAAATCTGGTTTTTGCTTATATAAAATCATTGCAACTAACGTCACACCGACAATACCAAATCCACACCACAGTGAATAAGCAACACCAACAGGAATATATCCCATTGCGCGTGTTAAGGCAAAATAGCAAATACAGTAAGCCGCGATGACTAAAACTGAAGGCGCTAATTTACTAAAGCCATTTGTCTTTTTGATCATAGACGTGCCTGTGATTTCAGAACCGATAGACAGCGCCAGCCATAAGAATCCGGTAAACATAATTGTTATCCTTATTTATTTTAATAAACACTTATTTATAAAAGAATAGATTTATTAAGAAATAGATTTATTTATTCACTGACGATGCAGCCTGTTTAATATTAGGAGTTTCGGTTGTTTCTTCTTCCTCTTCTTCAGAACCCATTTTCGAGAAGAGATTCATAATAACAATACCACTGGCAATAACGGCCATACCGATTATTGCCGCTGTATCAGGATGTTGACCATAAAACAACATACCTAAAGAAGAAACCACTAAAATACCTGTACCAGACCATGTTGCATAAGCCAAACCAACTGGAATATTTTTCACTGCACGGGATAATGAGTAATAACAAATAACATAAAGAATAACAATTAGGCCTAATAATAATGTTTTAGTTGTACCTTCACTATTATCAAACATTTTTAAGGTAGAGGTTGCTGAGGTTTCTGAAACAATAACCGCCAGCATCCAAAGCCATGATTTAGCTTTCGGTGACATAATAAGACTCCTGAGTTATCAGATATAATTTAAGATTAATTTTTCAAACTTTTTAAATATTCAATAGCAGAATCCGTCAATTTATCTTGCGATAAATGATATTCTCCAGGCTTATTCATTACTTCGTTTAAAGTAATATAGCGATTATTATTCTCTTGTTTAATTTCAGGTTTATATTCAGATTTAGTTTGATGCTTAACATCATGGTTTATTAAATTATCTTCAACATCATTTATAGAGTGAAACATAACACCCATTGATTTTAATCGACTAATATTTTCCTGAATAAGCAGGTTGTACTCTTTATTTTTATTTAAACCTAAAATCTCATTTAACTCACTTTCTGGTTGGCAAAAATAAGGTAATGCAATAACAGGAATATTTTGAGCCAGTGCAGAATGAATTAGCTTTCCTTCTTCACTTATAAATAATCCGTTAATAATTTCACCCACCAGCTTTTTATCAAAATAAGGAACAAACAGTGCGTGGTAAGTCGATAACTGCTGGCAATCGAACTCGCTCGCATTATATATTTCCCCTAGATGACGCCATTTCGACAAATCATGACTGACTTGTGCCGATGTTGTAACAAAAAGAGAAAATCGAATATGAGAAAAAGTGTTGATACGCTGACAGATTTCATCTTGGTATCCCGGTGCAGGTGTAAGTGCCAACAACACTGACTTTTTCATTCTTTTTTCTATTTCAGCCACTATCCTTTCAATTAACTGATTGTCCATTACGTCACCTCATTGTCTTAGCTGACAATAAATACGCTATCGTTGTTACGAAGCCCTGCAGCATTAGCTTCATCAGTATCTATATGAAATTCCAAAGCGAATTTTTCATTAACACGAACAACAACTTCATCAAAAATCAGGCTACGCTCACCCTCTGTTTTAACGTGTACTTTTTGCCCATTGGTGACATTTAACATTCTGGCGTCAATTTCACTCATATGAATATGGCGTTGAGCACAGATCACTTGCTCTTGTAATTCAACATGACCCGCAGGCCCCATTAATACAGCTTGACCTGAACCGACTAAATCACCTGATTCACGTACTGGTGCTTTTACACCTAATACAAAACAGTCTGCTTTTGAGATTTCTAATTGACTTTGTGCACGAACCGGCCCTAAAACTCGAACTTTACTGATTGAGCCTTTTGGTCCCACAACAATCACACACTCTTTTGCTGCAAACTGACCCGGTTGTTTAAGATCTTTAAACGGGGTGAGTTGATAACCTTTGCCAAATAACGCTTCAACATCTTGTTGTGAAAGATGCACATGACGATTAGAAATACCAACAGGGATAGCCACTCCTTGCGTTTCTCCCAACATCACTCCATGAACGGGCAAGCGAGAGAGAATTTTTCCCATGAGTTGTTGATTAATCATTATTTTTTACCTTTACGGCTTTCAGGTTTGATCTCTTTTTTACTGTTTTGTGCTTTATCTGTTACAGCTTTAGTTTCAGAAGCAATATTTTGAGCCTTCAAATCTGCAACGGCTTTTATGGCCTCTAGCTTCTCAACTTCGTTTTTAACAGGAGCTTCAACGATTGTTTCAACAACTTTTTCAATAGCCGCCTCTTGCACTTTTTCAGCAACAATAGGGGCTTTTTTCTTACCTTTAACTGTAAGCAGTTTAGTAATAACGCTTGGCTCTGGTCTTGCGATAACCAATGAACCAATCACCAGCTCTTTTTGACTCACCACATCAACGCCATGATCAATTGCTGTTCTTACTGCACTGATCTCTCCCTGAAAACAGATTGATACCAAACCAGATCCCACTTTTCGGTATCCGATAATTTCCACGTTTGCTGCTTTACAAGCTGCATCTGCCGCTTGAATGGCTGCGGTTAACCCTCGTGTTTCAATCACACCTAAACTGTTCATCTTTCTCTCCTACTTAATGACGGACAAGACGGATATCGAAATCAAATTTCTTAAAGAAGTTTTCTAAACTATCTAACTCTTCTGGCGTATAACTAGGATCGGTTTTTATTGGGTAGATCATTTCCAATTTTTCGTATTTATTACGCCCAAATTGATGATAAGGAAGGATATCAATACGCTGAATATTGCCACGTTTTGATAGCTCCATGGCGTAATTAATGGCTCCTGTAATTGCATCATAAGAGTCGTTATAACCTCGTACTAAAGGCATACGAATTACCACATTGGCACCGAGATCCATTAAACGTTCTAAATTACGACGGACATTTTCATTACCAACGCCAAACAACGCTTTATGCTGAGCAGTATCAATGTGTTTGATATCAATCAGAAATTGATCAACGACTTCCGCTAATTTTTCATAATTCGTCACATTAGTGGTCGCTTGCGTTTCTACCGCGGTATTAATCATCATCTTTTTACATTCACGTAAAAGCGCAACCGCAAAATCCGTTTGTAAGCTCATTTCACCACCACCAATGGTGACGCCACCGCCGGAAGATAGGTAAAAGTCATAATCTTGCATGATGATTTTCATTAGCTCAGAAACTGAAACATCTTTTCCCATAATATCAAGGGCATCAGAGATACAGACGTCTTCACATTTACGACAACCAATACAATCAACGCTACGATCAACACGGTGAACTTGTTTACCACTTTCATTGGTTGTCATGTAGTGCACACCTGCTGGACAAACATCAACGCATTTACCGCAATCTACACATTTGTCGTGAGAGTACATCACCTGAAATTCACTGCTGAGACCTTCTGGATTGGAACACCAAGGGCAGCGGATATTACAGCCTTTTAAAAAAACGAGAGTACGAATACCATCTCCGTCATAAATAGAGTATTTCTGGATATTAAATATCCGCCCTCTTATTTCTGCCGCCGTCTCCATCTTTACGCCTCCAAATCTGCATCAAACATCCCTGTTCGATAAATTTAAATCTTGTCTCGTCGATTAAAAGGGATAGCCTGAGCCATCCCTATGGCTGTAATTAAAATTTTTCAATCACAGTACGACTGATAATTTCATCCTGAACTTCTTTACATAATTCAACGAAGTAAGCACTGTAGCCAGCAACACGGACAATTAAGTCACGGTATTTTTCAGGCTCTAATTGCGCTTTTTTCAGTACTTCATTATCGACATAGCTAAATTGCATCTGGCCGTTACCCAAAATGGAAGCCGTTCTTAATAAGGTAATTAAACCTTGGCGACCTTCATTGGTATCTAACAATCCTTTCAGGAATTTGAAGTTATGAACCATACCGATGTTCATAGTTTCCACATTCATCTTACTGATTGATTTAATGATTGCTGTTGGGCCATGTTTATCCGCACCTTGTGTTGGGCTGATACCATCTGATAATGGTTTCCATGCCAAGCGACCATTTGGAGTAGCAGCGGTTAACTCACCAATAGGTGTATTGTTAGAGATAGAGAGCGTACCGTGGCTAAATGTGGAATAGAGCATTTTGTATTTACGACATTCACGCTCTGTCCATTCCGTAATATCTAACGCATATTGGTCAACAACATCGTCATCATTGCCAAATTTCGGTGCATTTAAGCAGTCACGTAATAACTCGTCGTGGCCTTCAAAATTCGCTAATAACGCATCACGAATTTGCTCTAAGGTGTATTTTTTATCTTCATAAACTAATTTGCGAATAGCCGCCATTGAGTCAACATAAGTCGCTAAGCCAGAGAAAATCAGGCCTGGACCATGGTTAACCATTGCACCACCTGCGGTCACGTCTTTACCTTGTTCCATACAACCTTCAACAAGCAGAGACATTAATGGTTTTGGTGCAATATCACGGTGAACACGTTGACTTATTACGGTACCAATCGCAGATAAACGTATGATATGAGCAACTTGCTCTTTCACTGCTCTATCAAAATCATCATAAGTCCGCAGATCACGTAAATCGCCAGTATCTAGACCTTGATAGCTATCAAACAGCACCATACGACCACGGTTTAAAACAAATTCAATCGCAATAGGCCATTGGGTGTAACCCGTTGATGTCCACTGATAAATACGGCCTGATTTTTGTGGTTCAACACACCCCATCAAGCAGTAGTCACGCGCATCTTCAAAATCGAAGCCTTTACGCAACATCATCTTGATATGAGAATCATCGAAGTGACATGCAGGGAAGCCCATACCTGCTTTAACCACATCTACAATTTTTTCCATGTATTGCTGTGGTGATTGGTTATGAATACGACATGCTAATGATGGTTGATACACTTTTACAAAACGTACAGCATCCATAATTAGGTACGTTAAATCATTACACGCATCGCCACCTGTACGTTTTTGTCCACCAATGGTTAAGTTGATAAATGGCTGATAACCAGCAAAATATTTCGCTCCTAACTCACTCGACATCCACATTAATTCAGCACATTTGATGATAAAGGCTTGCATCATTTCCAGTGCTTGTTCACGCGTTAAACGGCCTGATTTGATATCGTTTTCATACATTGGGAAGCAGTATTGGTCTAAACGACCTAAAGAAAGACCTGTTTGGTTTTCTTCTACTTCAAACAGTGACTCAACCGTCCAGATACTTTGCAGTGCTTCTTGCAGTGTTTTTGGTGGATTAGCAGGTACGTTTTCGTTGACTTCAGCAATCGTCAATAACTCTTCACGACGTTGAGGGTTGCTCTCTTTTGATGCTAATTCACGTGCATGTTCTGCAATGCGATGGGCGTAAGCAATCACACCTTCACAGCTTTCAATAGACGCTTTATAGAAGTAGATACGGTCAATATCAGCCGGATTTTCCATGCTTAATTCAGCCAGTTTTGCTTGCGCATCGGCTTTAATACCGTTCATACCTTTGGTGAAAAGTAGTACGTCATAACCAGGGCAAGTATCGCCACCACCATTGATTTGGTGATAAGAAAGATCACTCACAAAGGTTTCACCACTAAATTCCCACACACCCGCTTCACGGTATTGTGCTTCACAGATCTCATCCAGAGAACGCCCTTCCCAGAATGGAACAATCTCTTCGCGAATGACTTTTTTGTCTTCTTCTGAAATTTGGAATGGATCTTGTGGACGTGTGCTCATAGTATCGAGTTCATCACGAACCCAACGCCATGCAATATCAGGAGAGAAAGCGCCAGCACGCGGTTTACCACAAGGATGACCAACAATCAGCTCTTCATCTTGAATTAAAATAGGTGCAGTTTCACAAGCGCGACGGAATGCTTTTGCTCGTAGTAAAATTGGCGGTAAACCTGGGTTATTACGAACAATCTCAGTAAATGCTAACGCTCTGTAGATAGAAACGCTTGGACGAGCTTCTAAATAACGGTTACGTAAACGTTGTAAGCGAGGCGTTAAACCTTCCATCACTTTGAATTCGCTCGCGTCTGCCGTTGGTGCAACAACACTCGCTAAAGGTGCAGCATATTGTGGCTGTGAATTCATACGGCCGTTGTATAAACGCACTTGCAGTGAACTGTGTAAAGTTGACAAGTTAGCGCGAGCTGATAGCAACATTTCTGATAATTCGTTAATGCTGATACGTGGATCGTTGATATCAACACCTTGCGTCATGGCATCAAACATTGGATAACCATCAACTTCTTTGGTCGCACGTACTTCTGAAAGCTCAGCTAATTTCAGCCACACACTTTCAACAATTTCATACGCTTGTGCTTGTGTTAAACGACCTTGGTCGAGATCACGTTGATAAAATGGATAAAGTGCTTTATCAAATCCCATTGGATTAATGGCATAGCTACCATTTTCCAGATGTAAGACTAATTGCAATAAATAAAATACTTGAACCGCTTCTTTAAAGGTTTCTGCTGGTTTTGCAGGTACTTTACGTAATACCGCTGCACTATCTAATAATTCTGCTTTACGGTATGGGTTACCTTCCATTGCAGCTAAATTCTCTGCTTTTGCAGACAGAATTTGTGCAAAATACAGTGCTGCATCACATGCATAAATAGCTGATTTACAGTAATTAGCTTCATCAATACTGCTACGATTTACGGCACTACCAATGCTTCTAATTCTGTCTTCAAGCTGCGCTTTGATGGCTAAGAAACCTTGGTTTACCACCAGCATATAATCAGGTGATGCAACGCTATTATTAATACTTAAGAAACGGTAGATAGAGTCGCTACGCACTTCATCTTCAGTGTGAAAAATCGCACCGCGTGGTGTTGATGACTGACTGCCGATAATCAATTCATCTTGTGCAATGTAGCTTGGAAAATGACGAATAAATTCATAAAAACGTTGCGCAGGTTTAATTGCTTGGGGCACTCCTGCAATGCTGTTGTCTAATGAATCAAAAATGGTTGCACGCTCTGTGCTGATGGAACTATTACGTGAAACTAAACGTTCTGCCAGCATTTTTACGCGTGGCGTCAAAGAATATTTGGCCATGTGAGGCTCTCCTGATGTTCTTTACTTGACCTAATCGGTATTCATTCGGTTGAGCATTAACTGTGTGATACACCGGCAAATGCCTGACGATACAATGTTTCTAATTGGTGTGTGTTTACGTCACGCGGATTTGTCGGCGTACAGCTATCTCGTAAAGCCTGTCCGACCATTTCCGTTAAACGGGCATAAAAGTCCGCTTCACTGACACCGGTATCGCGAATACTCTTCGGCATACCCATTTCATCTTTCAATACATTAATGGCGACGATTAAACTGGTTACCCCTTCTCTTACTGTGTTAGCCGGAAGTCCTAAGCTTTGAGCAAGATAGGCGTAACGTTTTGCTGCTTCACTATTACAATCACCATGAAGATTGGCGTTAAAGGCGACGACATGTGTCATCAATAACGCATTTGCACGACCGTGAGGAACGTGGAATACACCACCTAATGCGTGGGCAAGACTGTGAGTAATACCCAACGAAGCGTTAGTAAATGCCATGCCTGCAATACAAGATGCGTTATGCATTTTTTCGCGAGCAAATAAGTTGTCGCCTTGATGATGACAATCAATAAGATGGCTAAACACTAACCTGACGGCTTTCTCTGCCATTGCATCAGAAAAATCAGAAGCAGCTTTAGAAACATACGCTTCGAGTGCATGGCAAAGCACATCCATTCCCGTATCTGCAGTGATCGCAGGTGGTACAGATTTCACCAACTCAGGATCGAGAATGGCGACATCAGGCAACATAAACTCATCAACCAAGACCAGTTTTTCACTGCGTGATTTGATCACTGAAAAAGAGGTCACTTCAGAGCCCGTACCACTAGTGGTTGGGATCGCAATAAATTGTGGTTTTGTTCTGTTGCTCTCTTTACGGGTATGCCAGAGGGAGTACATAACGGCTTTCGCGGCATCAATCACAGACCCACCACCGAGTGCGATAACCAAATCTGGATAATGCGCATCCATGATCTTCATACCACTCACGATGGCTGAAATATCGGGATCTGACGCAACATCATCGTAAACTTGGAACTCAATACCTCGTTGCATTAACTTGTCAGTGACTTTATTTGCAAAGCCAAACTTCACCATTGCTTTATCTGTCACCACAAATGCGCGGCGGGCAGTTAACCCAGAAAGAAAATCCAGTGCATTGGTGCCAAACTGAATTTTGGGTTTTATCAGAAACTCACTCATGTCGTTATTACTCCTTACTGTCCCGATAAACCTTCTCAACAATGGCAACCACTGACATCGCTTTGTAACGTTCTTTGTTCAGTGCGAAGTATTCTTCAGCCAACACAACATCGTTGATACCTGCACCTACACTATCCACTGCAACATACGTTTTGTTCTTCAGTGGCTTAAGCTCATCATCTAAGGTCGCTATCATTAATAAATTGCTCCCTTTAAGTTCTGGGCTTTTTTGTGTCGCTACTACGTGTCCGATTACCTTTGCGAGGATCATGGTTTATATCGCCTTATATCAATGAGTTACTTACTCAGACGTCCGAGAACTTCCTTGATAATGCGTTCCACGTTTTCTTCGGTAATATCACCTTGTTCAATCACTTGTTGCGCGCAAGCACTGACCGTCGTTACATAAGGAGATGCACCAAAGCGATCATCACCTTGAGTTTGACGTTGTGCAGTGGCACATTCAGCATGAACAGGAGTTAAAGAAGGTGAACGAAAACGATCATCATCAAGAATGCTGGTCTGGTGATTTGCACTGGAAACAGAGCAAGCAGAAACAGCAGGTTGAGTAGCTTCTTGTGCTAAAGGGCAAGGTTGTTTCAACTCTTCGACGGTACGCACGCCATAACCTACTTTACGAATATTCAGTAAGTTCATTGGGCCGACGTTGTCAGAGCTAGAACCGCCACCTACAGCCCCACAGCCTAAAGTTAACGCTGGAGTAATATTCGTGGTTGCACCGATGCCACCTAATGCCGCTGGGGTATTAATCAGAATACGGTTAACCGGTTTTTCTAGAGAGAACTGACGAATAACATCTTCATTTTGGGTATGAATCACTAAGGTGTGACCTAAGCCTTCATTAGTCAGTAATTGCACTACGCGATCGCACGCCGATTTCCAATCTTCTTCGATATACATTCCTAAGATTGGGCATAATTTTTCGCGTGAATACGGATTTTTGGGTGAAACGGTATCTTGTAGTGCGATTAATACGCGCGTATTTGCGGGTACACTAAAACCAGCACGCTGACTTAAATAAATCGCATCTTTACCTACAACAGCAGGATTAATTGTGCCGTTAGCACGCAGTAACATGGAAGCCACTTTTGTTGCTTCTTCGTCATTCATAAAGTAAGCACCTTGTGCTAATAGCTCGCGGTGAACTTCGTTATAAATGCAACGTTCAACGATAATGGATTGCTCTGATGCACAGATAACCCCATTGTCGAATGTTTTACTGGTGATGATATCGCTAACTGCTTTTTTGATATCTGCACTTCGTTCGATAAAGGCAGGGCCATTACCTGGGCCACCACTGATTGTCGGTGTGCCTGATGCATAAGCTGCACGTACCATACCTTCGCCACCAGTCGCTAAAATTAATGACACATCTTTGCTGTGCATTAATTCTTTTGTCGCTTCCAGTGTGAGTAATGTCACACCATCAACAATACCTGCTGGAGCACCGGCTTCTAGCGCCGCTTTTTTAACAATTTCTAACGCACGGAAACTGCACTGCTTGGCATTTGGATGCGGAGAGAAAATAATCGCATTACCCGCTTTCAGTGCAATTAGGGTTTTATAGATAATGGTTGATGTTGGGTTAGTTGAAGGAACTAACGCCGTGATAACACCTAAAGGCACGCCGACATCCATGACTTTTTTCACTTTATCGTCATTGATAATGCCAACGGTCTTCATGTCTTTCATATGTTCATACACACGCAATGACGCGAAGGTATTTTTCAGAACTTTGTCTTCCCACTTACCAAAGCCTGTTTCTTCGTTCGCCATTTTTGCCAGCTCTTCTGCGTGACGAGCCGCTTCAAATGCAATGTGTTTTACAATACTGTCGATTTTTTCCTGCGAAAATTTAGCGTAAACAAGCTGTGCATTTTTCGCGTTACGAACTAGCTCACGAGCCAGTTGTCTGGATTGCAAATCTTTATCTAATGCAACCATGTCTTCCCCCATACAGGAGTTAAAAAATTTAGCTGAATAACTTATTTCTTTGATTTACAGCACGCCCGAATAATCAGGCTTTGTGCTGTTGCGCGATTTTCTCGATATCGTTATGCGGTCTTGCAATCACACGAGAAGTCACGACAGTGCCGATACGTTTTGCCGCTTCAACACCTGACTCAACCGCTGCATTTACTGCACCGACATCGCCTTTCACCATGGCTGTCACTAAACCTGAACCGACGTTTTCATAACCAATCAGTTCAACATTGGCTGCTTTGCACATTGCATCAGCAGCTTCAATGCAAGCGACAAGACCTTTGGTTTCAACTAGACCTAGTGCTTCTTTCATATTTATTTCCTTCGTTATTCAGTCACTTTGTACTGGGCAACGATTTTTTGAATATCGTTATGTGGACGAGCGATGACTAATGAAGTCACAACAGTACCAACACGTTGAGCAGCTTCTAAGCCAGATTCCACAGCGGCTTTAACGGCACCTACATCACCTTTCACCATTGCAGTCACTAAACCTGAACCCACATTTTCGTAGCCGATTAACTCAACATTTGCCGCTTTACACATCGCGTCAGCTGCTTCAATACAAGCCACCAGCCCTTGAGTTTCAATAAGTCCTAATGCATCACCCATACGTTCTCCTAAGGCAGAAACTATGCCTTGTGTTTGATAACAATCTTGTTGATGTCATTGTGAGGACGAGCAATCACAAGCGATGTAACAACTTCACCCACCCGTTGTGCTGACTCCACACCTGAATCTACTGCAGCTTTCACTGCGCCTACGTCGCCTTTCACCATCGCAGTCACGAGACCTGAACCCACATTTTCATAACCAATAAGTTCAACGTTCGCGGCTTTACACATAGCGTCAGCGGCTTCAATACATGCCACCAGACCTTTGGTTTCGATCAGACCTAATGCATCACCCATTTTCATTTCCTCCGAGAAGCCGTTTAACGGTTTACGTTTGCCCATTGTGTCTGCGTGGTGATTTTTTAAACGCAGACGTTGGTTTCAAAATCACTATAACGCGCAAAAAATAAAACAACATATAAATCCATGTTATGGGAAAATATAGAATTTAATTCTGATATTTAGTGTTTTTTATCTCAGCATTTATTTAACCATGCTGTTTATTTGCTTTTTTCATCGTTATAAATTGATTAATTTCCACAAAAAATAGATTAAAAAACAGGCAAATTAACTTTGTTAGGAGGATGTTGAAAAGGTGCAAAAAGCCAGTACGTATCGATGGGAAAGATGTGCGGAATATCACTGATATTTCAACGTGAGATCAATAATTAAAAAAGGCTAAATCAAGTCTATATACAAATAGTGCTATTTTTTTGTTGATAACGTATTTATTTCATCTAAGGCTTTACGACAGGTATAAAAAGTAAGAGGGCACTCTTTATCTAACACCTATACATTAGGTGGCCATGCGATAATGAAATGGAGAAAGTATCATTTACTGGAAAGCACAAAACTACAACTGAGTGCTCATGCTTATTTAAGGGATGTTTTCAGTCTAAGTAAAAGAGGAAGAATCATCACACAATGACAGAGAAAATAAGTAAAAGAATTGGGTGTAATACATTAGGTCTTAGAGTAATGAAAAGGTGGAAACAGACGTACCACCTTATAAAAACAAGATCGATAATCAGGGTAGTTAATCAAATTTACTACCTGGTTTTAAGGTACAAATATAGAGGGGCGAATTGAGTGAACTTAATAGTAATGTTTTCTCATTAAGTTTTTGTGCATTAATAAATAGCCCATCATGACTATCTGACATTTCACGCATAAAATAATCAAAAATAACATCTGGGGATTCATCAATTGATGATACACTTGCATTCCATTGACTAACAAAATAGTGTCGTTCTGTCGGTGAAACCCGTTTGGTCGTATAATCAAATTTCACATAACGTTGTAAATACAACCATCCCGCTTTTGAAGTGGTATAACCTTCAACAACAATCGAGCCTTTACCATTAGCACCAAATGAAAAATGAATATTACCATTTACATTTTCATCTTCCATATTTTCAAAGCGCATAATGCCTTTGGTTGAACATACCATGACACCTTCATTTTTAATGGTTAATAATCTTGTTGCAGCATAAGTGGCGACCAAGATAAAAATCAGGGCCGATAAAAAACATAAAAGTTTCCCTGAGATTTTCATTAGTATTTCCAAGAATAGTAAAAGTAATTGTCACAATAACTAAATGGATTATCTTCATTTTTCGCACAATGCGCTAAAAATACTCGCCCTAATCCATTTGTTTGTAATTTATCACCATAGAAAAAAACAAATCGTTCACCTTTTACACACTGTAAATTAAGCTTCTTTCTTACAGCATCAAAATTACGAACATAATTATCGCTTACCGCAGAATTAATCATGGCTTCATTAGAAAGTAATTCACAATCATTATGCGTTAATGGTGTCAGTGAAATTGGCTTTGATTGATGTTGATTAAAAAAAATGATCACGGCAAGAAATACCGCACCTAATAGAAAACCAATGCTAGCTAAATACCAACAAATTTCTGGTTTCTGTTTTTGTTGCGGTGTTTCTTCTTGTATAGGCTCTAAAGGTGTTTGCGTTAAAGATAAAGATGTCGTTGTTTCAACGGCTATTTTATTTTCATTCTTAACTAAAATAGGTGCTTCTTCATTTGTTTGAGTTGAAGGTAACAGCGTTGAATCATCAATGAGTTCAACTGAAATATCTGGATTAAACTCTAATCGCCCTTTTGCAATAGTGACAATGATATTTTCAATACCATAATGGCGAAATGTTTTTCGTAATAAACTCAAATATTGGTTTAAATTACTGTTTGATGAGACTAACCCATTATCATCCCAAACACGTTTTAATACTTCGTCACGATTAACAACACCTGGATGCTGAATAAAATAAAACAGTAACGCATTTGCGGTAATAGAAAGATGTGTATCAACACTCTCTTTTTCTAACGATATCGCGCCATCCGTTGCGTCGTAATAAATTAAGGCATTTATTTTGTATTTCATTGTGCCCTCATTCATCCTGATTAAAATTACTGATTTGCTGTGTTTGCCATATAGTCAAATGTCATTTCAGATAATCTTTCAACTAATGCGTTACGCTCTTCTTGTGAAATCGTAGGGCCTTCTGTTAATTCAGATAACCAAAGACCATCTGCGGCATAACGAATTAATGTACCTAAATAACTATTATCTAATTTATCGCCTTTGGCTAAATGATCTAACATCCAATCTCGCCAGCATTTACGCATAATAGGCTCGTTTGGCATTGCTAAAGATAGTATGGCTAATTGGCGACTTTCGTCTGACTGTTTTAAATCAGAAATATAAGTTAAATATGCGCGAGAAAAACGTCCCGCTTCAATAGGATCATTTTCCATAATAACTGCAATACGACTATCCATAATACCTAATAGCCGTTTAAATACTGCCTGCACTAATTCTAATTTTCCGGGGAAATGATGAAGTAGACCACCTTTACTTACACCCGCTTCTTTTGCTACGGCATTTAAAGAGAGAGAAGCTATTCCTTCATTAGCCACAATAATACTTGCCGCTTCCAATAATTGCTCTTGAACTCGGATAGGGTCTTTTTTTCGGTGATGCGCAGTTGTATTCATGCACAGGATGATACCGACCAGTCGGTATGTTCCTTATTGATCGAAATCAATCTGATTTCGACTGATGCTTATTATATGTAAATAATGCAGTTGACTTCACATTCCTTTATTTCCCAATCAAATTTAATTTAAAAAATTAAACTTATTTTACAAGATTGATCTAAATGATTAATTTAAAAATTAAAGGAATATAAATTTTGATTTTTATCAAAAAATAAATATATTTATTATCTTAATTAAAAAACCAATTTAGAAAAAATAAAGAAATCAATATCTAATTAATTTCTTTATTTTTAATTACGATTATTTTTTCATATGGATCATTATCTCTTTACACTGCTATTTTTTATTAAAAATAGAATCACCACCAGTTAAATGGTGTTAAATTTGGTTTTATTTTTAAGTAAAAAATCCCATAATTCCATAATTTCACTTTCCGTTGGCGGAGTATCATCAATATTTTCTTTAGAAGGAACATTATAAATATGGTCTTCAAAAGAAACATTATAAATATGGTCTTCAAAAGGAATACTATAAATATGGTCTTCAAAAGGAATACTATAAATATGTCTTTCAGAAGGTGTATGATGAATCAATCCTTCAAAAAGAGTATTATAATAAGGTTTATCATTAGATGTAGTCACGAAATAAGCAACCTCACTACATTTATTTTCAATCATGTTTGAATTATTTTCATTTTCACATTTATTTAAAAATTCATTTATAATTTCAAGTGGCCTTTTTATTAGTTCATCCTTATTATTTACAAAGTTTATAGGTGTATGACTAATAAAACTCGGCTCTGTTGTAGCTTGTCTAAAAGGTGTATTACTATTAAATATACCCGTTATACCCGAACTAATATTAGAAAAAAAATCAACAATATTGTTTATTACTTTTCCTGCTCCTATTGTCAGTTGATTCACTGTATCTCTAAATATAGAAGTAATATTCATTATATATCCTTATATTAAAAATAATAAAATTAATCCTTCTAAAATATATTAGTAAATTTAAGAAATTCAAGTATAAAAAAACCTCCTTTAAATAAAGAAGGTTTTAAATTGATAATTGATAACTGTAATTAAATGCTGGCTTTTAATGCCTGCTCTAAATCTACAAGAATATCGTCGATATGTTCAATACCAATAGATAAACGGATCAAATCTCGAGAAACACCAGCGCGATCTAATTCTTCATCATTTAATTGACGATGAGTGGTTGAAGCTGGATGACATGCTAATGATTTTGCATCACCAATATTCACAAGACGAACAATGAGTTGCAATGCATCAATAAATCTAGCCCCGGCTTCTGCGCCACCTTTGATCCCAAAAGAGAGAATACCGGCAGGTTTACCTGACATATAACGTACGGCTAAATCATGCTCAGGGTGATTGCTTAAACCCGCATATTTAACCCATGCAACTTGAGGGTGATTTTGTAGATATTCTGCCACTTTCTGTGCATTTTCAGTATGTCGTTCCATACGCAGAGCCAGTGTTTCTAACCCTTGTAAGATCAAGAATGCATTAAAAGGTGACAGAGCAGCCCCCGTTCCACGCAAAGGCCCAACACGACATCTTGCTATATAAGCAGCTACACCAAAGTGCTCGACATAATTTACCCCGTGATAAGAAACATCAGGTGTATTTAATATTTCAAAACGATCTTTATGCTCAGCCCAAGGGAATTTACCAGAATCAACGACAATACCACCAATCGAATTGCCATGACCGCCAATATATTTGGTTAACGAGTGAATAATAATATCTGCGCCATGTTCAAAAGGACGACATAAATAAGGCGTTGCAACGGTATTATCAACAATCAAAGGCACACCATGACGATGAGCTACATCAGCCAATGCTTGAATATCGACAATGTTTCCGCTTGGATTTGTGATGGTTTCACAAAATACTGCTTTTGTTTTATCGTCAATTAATGCTTCTAATGCAGCAATATCATCATGGGGAGCAAAGCGCGCTTCAATACCAATACGAGGGAAAGTGTGCGCCATTAAATTATAAGTACCACCATAAAGTTTAGCGACAGAAACAATATTGTCACCCACTTGAGCAATAGTTTGAATAGCGTAAGTAATAGCTGCCATACCCGATGCTACGGCAACTGCAGCAATTCCACCTTCTAATGCTGCAACACGTTTTTCTAATACGTCATTAGTTGGATTCATGATTCGAGTATAAATATTACCGGGTACTTTTAAGTCAAAGAGATCAGCACCATGTTGCGTATCATCAAATGCATAAGAAGTGGTTTGGTAAATAGGTACAGCGACTGCTTTTGTCGTTGGATCAGGTGAATAACCGGCGTGAACAGAAAGTGTCTCAAGTTTCATAGCAATCCCTTTTTGTTGCATTTGTTCTTATCGTAATACTTATATTTTAAATAACTTAAATCAAAGTAAACGTTCTTAATATATAAGCCATATAAATAAGCGCATATTAACTCTGTCGTATAGTGAAAAAAATTCAAATTAAATTAATGCTATCCAGCCACCATACCGTCAATAAGGTAAAATGCCCTTTTTTACTATCATATTTGAGTTAAGGATCTTGTTTTTCTCGCTATTTTATCATTTTAAGTACTTTTATCTTTTTTTGACGAGTCGCTAACCAGCAAATTAAAGAGCCTCCGGTCACCATCATTACCCCTTGCCAAAATGAGAAGGAGAGTGCAGTAGACAATAATATTGATGAAAATGCAGTAGAAATAACAGGTGTAAAGTAAGAAAGCGTAGCTAATAAAGTCACATTACCTCTTATCATACCGATAGTCCATGCTGCATTAGCCAGCCCAATTGCCGCCCCTGTTATTAATAATAAAGTGATACTTTTTGTATTAACGATCCATTCTGCCGGTGTTGAAAATAAGTATTGCCCCCACAATGCAAGTGACGTTAATAGAAAGAAGGGCACAATACCGTTATTCCCTTCAGAAATAAGGCGAGTTAAATTACTATAAAATGCCCATAAAATGGCACCGGAAAACGCTAATATATAGCTTAATGGATTGCTTTGAATATTCTTCCATAAGCCTTCAATCGTGAGCGGGTTATCCCCACTAACAACCCAAACTAATCCACTAAATGAGCACAATAATCCTAAGATCAATAAAATTGAGAATCGCTGTTTATTGAGTATGACGGCAAGGGCTAACGTAAAACTAGGCCATAAATAATTCACCATGCCTAGTTCTATGGCTTGTGTTCTATCTGTTGCAAATCCTAATGCCAAAGATAAACATACTTCATAAGTGACAAATAATAGGGCTCCCCAAAAAAGATATCGTTTAGGAAAAAGTGATAGCTTAGGTATGCCTAGGATCAACATAAGAAACAGCGTCCCTGCGGTATAAATCAGAGCTGCACCTCCAATAGGGCCAAAATACTCACTGATATTACGAATTAAACCAACAATAGTGCTCCAAAGAAAAATAGCAACGATGCCATATAACGTTCCTTTTGCTGAGCTAGATATCATTTTGAGCCTTCAAATTTAAGATTTTACCATTAGAACCCATATTAAAATAAAACCAGAATAATTGCTTTAACCACTTTTATGCAAAAATAATAAAGAAAAACCTGATCAGTGAAACATTTTGTTACAATTAATATTAAGTATAAAACATATTGATCTACTCCCATAAGTAGTAAAAAAAGTGTTATTTATTTTATATTTTAAAAATACACCTTTTAATTTCAATTTAAAATGGATAAATAATATTTCTATTTTTCTTATAAATTTTAAATTCGAAATTTATATTTGAATAAAAAAATAGGCAATACTGCCTTTTTTTATCATAAAAAGTGTTATTTTTTGTATCATTTTATAAATAGTTTCACTATGAAATATATTTTATGAAACATCATCTTATAAGTACATTTACAGAATCTTTTTAGGACGCTCTTTATTAGAGTATTGAGACTGAATAAAAACAAAAAACAAAAACACAATGAATATCAATACAATACACGACATCATATAAAACATTAGATAAAATAATGTATTTTTCTATTTATTAACACTAAATATTGCCGATAGTTATCACGATATCAATAGATATCACCTATAAAAAAAGCCAAAAACGATCGTTTAAAACGATTTCTCTAATTTTTTTAGCACATCTATAATTTTTGGAAATTTGACTTAAGTGTGGATGAGCCTGTTTTATCGTTTCTACGATAATTGCGGTAATCGCTCTCTGTTAAATATATATAAATAGCCTTACGTTACACATCTAAGAAATAATTTTACCCCTATTATTCTCTATTTAAAAATAGGGAATAAATAGAATTAACCGTTAGCTTAATTTATTAAGTTAACGGGTAAGTATATATTTAAAATATAGGAACAATTAATGAAAAAGTTATTATTATCTGCAATTATCACTTCTGCAATGGCAGTTATTGCAACACCTGCATTTGCAGAAGACACCGGCACTCCAGCACCAACAGAAGTGACAGTTAATGGTGGTACCGTTAACTTTGAAGGTTCTGTTGTTAATGCAGCTTGTGGTGTTGATAGTAGCTCAGCAAACCAAACTGTTCGTCTAGGTCAATTCCGTGTTGCCGAATTTACCAAAAAAGGTGATGAGACAGGTCGTATCCCTTTTAGTATCAAATTAAATAACTGCGATATTACTGTTTCAACATTAGCTGCAATTACGTTTAATGGCACAGCTTCTGATGGCGATGCAAATGCATTTGCACTACAAGGTAGTGGCGCGGCTGCGAATGTAGCATTAAAAATTACGGATTCAAGTAGCAAAAACGTTGTTCCTGGCCAACCATCAACAACACAAAAACTCATTGAAGGTGAAAACCAATTAAATTACAACGCATCCCTTATTTCAACGGATGATACTGTTAAAGCGGGTAGCGCAAACGTTACCACAAACTTTATGGTGACTTACTCTTAATTGCTAATCATTTTTGATTGATATCTTATTGCCAAGGACGGCCTATTTTTATCAACATGCAATTATCCTATAATTATTACCTAATATATTTCTATTATGAAAAAAATACTTACATTCCTTATTATTTTTCTCTTCCCATTATTATCTTATTCTAATGGGGTTTCATTAGGCGCCACACGTATTATTTATAATTCTAATATTAAACAAACCAACCTTGTTATTACTAATTCAGATAAACAAAATAGTTTTTTAATTCAGTCATGGGTTTCGGATAACCAAGGCATTAAAAATAACGATTTTATCGTAACACCTCCTTTATATATTCTTGATGCAAATAAAGAAAATGCATTAAGAATTATGTATACCGGCGCACCACTACCTGAAGATAGAGAAAGTTTATTTTGGATGAATGTAAAAGTGATCCCTTCATTACAAGATGAATTGGCTAAGGAAAACACACTACAAATAGCAATACAGAGTCGCATAAAGCTTTTTTATCGTCCGAGTCGCTTACCTGCTTATAATGCAAAATTTGCGAATGAAATTTCTTTTTCTTACCAAAATGGTGAGCTTATTGCGAATAACCCTACACCTTATCATATAACCATGGTGAATTTAGCTGTGGCCGATAATCCACTTCCAGCAAGCATAATGATAAATCCGTTATCTCAATTAGTGTTAGGAAAAGTAAAAAATAATGCAAGCATAATTTCATTCCAAACAATTAATGATTATGGCGCACAGACAGCTGTATTAAAAAAAGACATTTCTCATTAATGATTACATCTGCTTCAAGCTTATTGGTCAAAAAACATGATTAATAAAAATACAGTTTATTCTTTCTTTTATGGTGCCATCACAATATCAATGGCTTTGCCATTTTTGGCATACAGCACAAACCGATTTAATCCTGCATTTTTGGCTGACTCTCCTGATTCAGTGGCTGATTTAAGCTATTTTGAAGCTGGAAATAGTATCAAACCCGGAGATTATCCACTTGATATTATTATTAATCATGAATATCTAAGAACAGAGAGTATTCATTTTATTAGTCAAGATAACAATGTAATTCCTTGTTTAAATAAATCTTTTTATCAATCATTAGGGATTAATACTAAAATATTTTCTGATATTGAAAATGCCTCAGATAATAAATGCATTAATATTGAAGACATTATTCCTAACTCTGTTGTTAATTATGATCTTGAGAAACAAGCATTAAAAATTCAAATACCTCAAGCCGCTTTAGATCTTAAAGCACGTGGCTATATACCACCCGAGAAATGGGATAACGGTATTACAGCGGGAATATTAAATTATACATTTAGCGGTGCCAACAGTTGGGGAAATTCTCATAATAATAGTTACTATCTAAATCTACGTAGCGGGATCAATATTGGTGCTTGGCGATTAAGAGATTATTCCACTTGGAATTCATCAAATGGAAAAAACCAATGGAACCATATCAGTACCTATCTTCAACGCAATATTGTGTCATTAAAAAGCCAATTACAAATTGGCGACAGTTATACGTCATCAACACTTTTTGACAGTATTAATTTCAGAGGTATTTCCTTAGAAAGCGATGACACGATGTTGCCTGATAGCCAAAGAGGCTTTGCCCCTATTGTTAGAGGAATAGCGAATAGTAATGCCAAAGTCGTTATAAAACAAAATGGCTATATTATTTATCAAACCTTTGTCGCTCCCGGAGCATTTGAAATTAAAGATCTCTATCCAACATCAAATAGTGGAGATCTTTATGTCTCTATTGAAGAAAACGACGGCAGTACGCACGATTATATTGTGCCGTATTCTGCTGTACCCGTTTTGCAACGAGAAGGCCAAAAACAATTTGTTATTCAAGCGGGTGAAATTCGCCAAAATAACCAAAATAAAAAACCACGTTTTTTACAAAGTCATCTGATTTATGGATTACCTTATGACACTACAGCATATGGCGGGGCTTTAGTTACAGCAGATTATCAATCTTATGCACTTGGAGCCGGTAAAAATATGGGCACCTTAGGTGCATTGTCTACGGACATCACTTTTGCTCATAGCAAGTTGCCTGATGACTCAACATCTGAAGGCTACTCTTTACGTTTTCTCTACGCAAAATCACTCAACCAATTTGGTACTAATTTTCAGTTATTAGGTTATCGCTATTCCACGTCTGGATTTTACACACTAGAAGAGACCCTGAACACACGTATGTCTGGTTATCTCTATGAAAATAATCAACAAACACCTTCACGTTATTTTGATTTGCGTAATCATAAAAAAGGCAGCCTACAAATCAATTTATCACAACAACTAGCTGATTATGGCTCTGTTTTTATGACAACACATTGGCAAAACTATTGGGGAACAAATGAGAAAAACGTCTTAATCCAAACGGGTTATAACGGTAATATAAAAGGGCTCTCTTATAACATTATTTATAGTTATAACCGAATGATGAACAGCGGAGAACGAGACCAAACACTCTCTGTTGGGGTTTCTATTCCGTTGCAACTTCTTATGCCTTCCAGTTATCAACCAATAAATAGTGCTTATCTCACTTATAACTACAGTCATAATAATAACGGTTATTCTGCACATAACGCGGGCGTTGCAGGCACACTACTTGATGACAATACATTAAATTACAGTGTCCAACAGGGATATAGCAATCAAGGCGGCAGTTATACAGGAAGCGCTTCTCTTGGATATCAAAGCCGATATGGCAATTTGAATGCGGGTTATAACTACCATCAAGATGCTCAACAACTCAATTATAGCCTCGCTGGCGGTATGTTATTACATAGTGAAGGAGTCACATTAAGTCAGCCATTAAGCGCCAATACCATTTTAGTTGATGCGGGTAAAACACCGGATGTACCTATTGATAATGCAACCGGTATTTATACTGATTGGCGAGGATTTGCTGTTATTCCTTATGCCACAGCGTATCGCCAAAATAAAGTTGCCCTAGATACCACGACACTCCCAGATAATGTCGAAATTGAACAAAATATTCAGCAAGTTATCCCGACACAAGGTGCTGTTATTAAAGTTAATTTTGATGCAAAAACAGGCTATCGCTTATTACTGACACTAAGACAACAAGGACGCCCTCTGCCTTTCGGTGCAATTGCAACAGATAAACAAAATCATCTCTCTGGCATTGTGGGGGATGACGGATTGCTCTATCTCTCTGGCGTCCCTAGCTCTGGCGTATTAGATATTCGCTGGGGAAATGAATCAACCCAATATTGCCAAGTTCATTATCAATTACCTCAAAAGCAACATAACGAGCCCTTTGTAAAAATGACATAGGAGTGCCAATAATGCGCAAATTAATACTTATTTTGGCTTTATTGCTACTTTCCATAAGCAAAGGCAATACTTATGACACTTTGATTCAAATTAATGCCAGAGTGACAGGCAATACTTGCACTGTAGAAACCAATTCAAAAACAATTACAGTGAAATTAGGTAATATTGCCACTAAAGATTTCACGTCAACGACCATTGCTCAACAACGTACGCCTATTATCCCTTTTAGTATTAAGTTGGTAGATTGCCAACCCGAAGCCAGTGGCGTGAAAGTCAATTTTAAAGGAACACCATCTACGGCGGATAATACATTACTCGCCATTAATCAAGATGGGGCTCAAGGTGTCGCAATTGCACTTATGGATGAGTCAGGCACACCTATTGCAATCAATGAACAAAGCCAATCTTACCTGTTATTGCCAAATCAAGATAACACTCTGCAATTTTACGCTCGTTATGTCGCAACACACCTGCCAGTCACCTCTGGGCAAGCCAATGCGACTACAACTTTTTTACTGGAGTACCAATAATGAAATATTCCCTTTATTCCCTAACATTACTGGTCTCTTTATCGTTGCTCCCTCAAAAAAGGGTATGGGCAGTAGCAGATCCTCTTATCGTATCTCCTGTACCAATGAATTTTGATGGTGCTGCAGATGGTACACCAGCAGGGACCCCCATCACGTCAACATGGATTGGAGAGACATCTGTTCATAACGGCTTTAAATGTGAAAATAAATTTCTACAAAAATGCTGGGTTGAAACGCTCTATGCTAATGCACTGGGTTCAAAAATAAGTGGGATCTATTATTACGAAGGGAGTAATCGATATCCGGTTTATTCGCTAGCTGGCGTAAAAGGCATTGGTTACGCCTTTGGTTTAAAAGATAACAATGACAATGTTTCTTATGTCCCTATTGATGTCGGCACGGGCTCTAGTGCAACTATTATTTATCCAGCCGTAGGCTCTACCGTAAATAAAGGTGTAGACCGAGTTTCATTAAAAGCAAAAGTAGTATTCGTTGTTACTGATGAGCACTTAGAAACGGGTGTTTATACTATTCCTTACACCGTGATTGCGAATACTTGGTCTGAATATGGTGGAGGACATAAAGGAAATAACACATCACTTGTCGCAATAAATCCGGTGACAATCACCATTAAAGCCAGAGGTTGCACAGTAAATACCAAAAATCTGACTTATGAATTAGGTGATATTTCAATGCGAGATATGAGCACTATCGGCTCAACATCAAAAACACAAACAAAGCCTATTTCAGTGAATTGCGACACCAATGTGCATTTATATGCCAGCATGACCGACCAATCTACTTATTCTAATAATACAGATATTCTTACATTAACATCAGACTCAGATGCATCTGGTATTGGTATTCAATTTTTCTTTAATGATAACCCAACACCTGTGACTTATGGGCCAGACATTAGTGCTACGGGGCAACCCAATCAACGTTTACTTCATATAACAACATCTAATAACGAAAACTACACATTAAACCTGTCAACCCGATATATCACGACTGGAACACTAAAACCTGGTAAAGCAAACGGGTTAGCCAGTCTGACTTTTTCTTATCAATAATGATTTGAATTTTTAAGGCTGATAAATGATAGATAACAGCAAAACCATTAATTTTCGTATAGGCCAGCGAATACGCCATTTACGAAAAAAGTTAAAATGTTCGGGAACTGTATTTGCTAAAAGATTAGAGATAAGCCAGCAACAGCTTTCTCGTTATGAACGCGGAACAAATAGGATCAGTATCGAGTTAATTTATCGTATCTCTGAAAAATTTGATGTTCATATTAGTTATTTTTTACAAAGTAATTATATATCTAGCATTGAACAACACCGAAAAACTCAAGAAAAAAATAATCAATTAATTGCCGAAAGCTGTATTAAAAATGACTTTAATTGAACATAGTTTATTTTTCTCATTACAAACTCTCTTTTACTTCTCTTTTATTTTTCGCTAAATAAAATGACTTTTCTTCTGTTATAAAAAAGCCACCTTTAAGGTGGCTTCAGCATAAGAATCAAATTCAATTAACGTCCAGCTTTCAGTTTTTGGTAATAGCTTTCATATAATACAGTTGCATCACCAACATCATTTTGCCATTCACCTTTATTGATAATCTCTTCACTTGGATAAAGTGAACTATCTTTTGTAATGGTATTAGGTAGTAATTTTTGTGCTGCTAAGTTTGGTGTTGGATAACCAATGTTTTCAGCTACTTTTGCTGCGATTTCTGGACGTAATAAGAAATCGATAAGTTTATGAGCACCGTCGACATTCTTAGCATTAGCAGGAATAGCTAAACTATCCATCCAGAAAATTCCACCTTCTTCTGGCCACACCATTTCAATTGGCGCACCCGCATCGCGAGCAATAAATGCAGAACCATTCCAAATCATCCCTAAATTAACTTCCCCTTGCATATAAGGGTTAGCGGGATTATCTGAGTTAAAAGCTAATACATTCGGCATGAGTTTTTGTAGCTCTTTATAGGCCTCTTCGATCTCTTTAGGATCAGTCGTATTACCTGAATAACCTAATTTTAATAATGCTATTTGGAAAACTTCACGAGCATCATCAGTTAATAATAAGCTATCTTTATATTCAGGCTTCCATAAATCTGCCCATGAAGTAATGCTACTCACATCAACTTCATCGCTATTAATACCAATAGCGGTCGCCCCCCAAATATAAGGAATAGAGTAATCATTTTCTGGGTCGAAGGGTTTATGTAATAAACTAGGATCGAGATTATCAAAATGCGTTAATTTCGATTTATCGATTTTTTGTAACATTCCTTCATGACTCATTTTAGAAATAAAATAAGTGGAAGGAACCACCAAATCATAAGCCCCTTCTTTATAGGTCTTTAACTTGGTATACATACTTTCATTGGACTCATAGGTGGAATAGATCACCTTAATCCCAGTTTCTTTCGTAAACTGTTCAAGCAAACCAGGCGGCACATACTCCGTCCAGTTGTAGAAATATAATGTCTTACTATCATCAGCCGATGCTGTGCCGATACTTAATGCCATTACGCTAGCAGCAAGTACAGAGGACCACTTTTTCATTTATGTTTCCTTCAGTGGTTGATGCGTTAATATCAAATAGGCAGCAAGCCTACCTCCAACAGATTGGTCATAAAGACCCCAATAAGTGCAAAAAACTTGCACTAATACATGTCATTACGCTTTGCCAGTTCGGTCTCTTAAGATCAACTGGCTAATTAACACTAATACTAAGGATAGACCTAAAAGGATGGTTGCAAGCGCATTCACCTCTGGTGAAACCCCTACTTTTACCATTGAGTATATTTTCAATGGTAAAATTTCATAGCTTGGGCCTGTCACAAAAGAGGATACCACCACGTCATCCATGGATAACGTAAAGCTTAATAACCAACCTGAAGCCACTGCTGGCATCGCAAGTGGCATAATGATTTTACGTAGAATAGTAAATTCACCTGCCCCCAAATCTTTAGCAGCTTCCAACATTTTTACATCAAATCCACTTAATCGTGAGTAAACCGTCACCACAACAAAAGGTAGACAAAATGTAATATGTGAAAATAAAAGCGACCAAAATCCCAATGAAACTCCAAGGATCATAAACAACACAAGTAATGAAATCGCCATCACAATATCAGGCGACATCATTACGACAAACAGCATACCACCGACAAATTTTTTGCCACGAAAGCGGTAGCGATAAAGCGCAACTGCCGCTAATGAGCCAATGAGTGTAGCAAATGTCGCGGAAGTAACTGCCATCGTTAATGAATGCCCTGCTGCTTGAAGTAGGCTGTCATTATTAAATAAAATGGCATACCAATCTGTGGTAAACCCTTTCCAATTAATCCCGAAACGTGATGAGTTAAAAGAGTTAACTATCAGAATAATAATCGGGATATAAAGATACGCGTAAATAATGGACATAAATCCACCACGCAATAACCGTCCTATCATTCTATTTCTACCTTCTTATGCAGTAGCTTCACGGCTCGGTAATACACAAACAGCATTAATCCCATCACCAATGTTAAGCAAATACTAGTTGCTGCGCCGAAAGGCCAGTCACGAATATTTAAGAATTGGCTTTTAATTACGTTACCAATTAATAAGTTTTTCGCGCCCCCCATTAAATCGGCAACAAAGAATAAGCCCATTGCAGGTAACATCACAAGTAAACAACCCGCAATGATGCCTGGCATCGTTAATGGAATAATGATGCGAATAAAGGTTTGCAGTTTATTAGCACCTAAATCACGCGCAGCTTCTAAACAAGGTTTATCTAACTTTTCAATGCTGGAATAGAGTGGCAACACCATAAAAGGTAATAAGATATAAACCAGCCCCAGCACAACCGCTTCTGGGGTATAGATAATTCTTAGTGGTTTATCAATGAGTCCAACCCACAACAGGAATTCATTAAAATAACCTTTGGTACTTAGGAATATCTTTAATCCATAAATACGAATAAGCGAATTTGTCCAAAAGGGTACAATCAATAGAAACAACATTAATGGCTGTATTTTCTTAGGCATTTTTGCAAGGAAATAAGCAAAGGGATAACCTAATAATAAACAAGCTAATGTTGCCACTACCGCCATATTAATAGAATGTAGCAAGACTTCTGCATACATGGGATCAAATAAGCGATAGTAGTTATCGAGTGTAAAGACCATCTCGACAAGATTGGCATCATCTCGCGTCAAGAAACTGGTCGCAATGATCATGATATTCGGCAAGAAGACGAACACCATCAACCAACCCACCACACCGGTAATGACGATGTTTTGAAATAGTTTACGTGTTTTCTTCATCTGCCAGTACGACCTCCCAGCTTTCAACCCAAGTCACCGCAATTTTTTGGTCTAACGAGTGATCAACATCTGGATCATCTTCATTAAAGAACTCACTAACCATCACCATCTTGCCATTTTCCATTTCAACAACAGAATCTAGCGTCATGCCTTTATAATTACGCTCACGAACATAACCAATTAATCCCGGCAGATTTTCAAGATCGTGAATTTCTTCAACACGAAGATCTTCAGGTCGAAGCAATACTTTGAGTGACTGGTTTTCTGTCACCGGTAATGTAGTATAAATATCACATTCATGTCCTTCTACATCAGCACGAATACGCGCATCATCAATACGATGCAGAACACGGGCATCAAAGATATTAATTTCACCTATAAATTGCGCAACAAATAGATTTGTTGGCTCTTCATAAATTTCACGCGGTGTCCCATCTTGCTCAATACGCCCTTCTCTCATCACCACGATCCGATCTGACATCGTCAGTGCCTCTTCTTGATCATGAGTCACGAAAATAAAGGTTATTCCTAATTTACGTTGTAAGGCTTTTAATTCATTTTGCATCTGTTTACGTAATTTGTAATCCAGTGCAGATAATGATTCATCAAGCAACAACACTTTAGGTTTATTGACAACAGCACGTGCAATAGCGACACGTTGTTGTTGTCCGCCAGACAGGTGTGCAGGTCGACGTTGTGCGAAATTTTCAAGTTGCACCATACGTAACGCTTCTTCTACGCGAACATTAATCTCTTCAGCAGGCGTTTTTTGCATACGAAGACCAAATGCGACGTTTTCAAAAACAGTCATATGAGGGAACAGTGCGTAACTTTGAAAAACCGTATTTACAAAACGTTGTTCCGCGGGAATATCCGTAATATCCTGCCCATCTAGGATAATTTGCCCATCGTCAACGTCTTCTAAACCCGCTATTAAACGCAAAACCGTCGTCTTACCACAGCCCGAAGGACCGAGGATGGTTAAAAACTCGCCATGGTTGATAGTGAGATCGAGGCGGGAAATAATTTGTTTTCCGTCGAAACCTTTACTTAAGGATTTTAATTCGACAACTGGTATCAGAGATGTTTTCTCAGTCATTTAAGGTAATACTCTATCCCGAAGAATAATGCAGATAGAACCGCCACTGGAAAAGACTGTGTGAGCTGCCGGAGCATTATGCTCCACAGAAGCCCAAAACCAGCGACGCCGTATGTATAGTACAAGCGGAAAATGATAAACGTAGTGGCGTGAAATTGAAAGTAAAAAGGCGCATAAACAATGAAAAACTATTCATATTTAAGTTTTTCATCATAAATCTGGCTCTTTACGATTTATGGAAAAAATACAATAAAATCAAAGTACTATTAATTCATATAAATCATAAAAATCAACTAAGTTTATGATTAAATAATTTTCCTATTATAAGTTGTCTTATTGTCTTATTTTTCTATAAAAATTTATTATTACATTTATTAACAACATAATTTTATAGCAATCATTGAGTTCATAAAATTTATTAAATTACCCTTTTTTAGATTATAATCTTATCACAATAAGAAAAACTTTATATATCATGTACATATATATTTAAAATTAAGAACACCTCCTAATATTAAGAGGTGTTAAAGAGAAAATGATTCTATTTAATGATATTTTATTCGCTTTTTTAAATACAGAATCGCATTATTAACATTAGGTAAAGGGCCTATTTTGTCATTTAACTGTGGAAAAGTCCCCGTTCTAATTAATAAATCACGCATTTGTATTGGTGTTAATACACTGTTTGTATGATTTTTATACCAAGACTGGATCACCGCAGCGGCTCCCGCAACTAAAGCACTCGCTGACGATGTTCCACTAAAATTAGCCGTATAAGTATGATTGTCATCACTTCTAAAGAGATCACCATAACCTGCAGTTGCCACATCTTCTCCCCAAGCTTGTACATGAATAGGTGAGCCATGCGTTGAAAAAGGTAAGCGATTTAATGTATAAGGCGAGCCCGCACCAACACGTATCGAATTATTATCATTACGTTGACGATAACTTTCATAAGCAGGTAAATCGAGATCCACCCCCCCATTACCCGCCGCCATAATCACAATGATACCCGCATCTGTTAATGCACGAGTCGCTTCCCAAATATGCATTTCATAATCGGCAGGAACATAAGCTTGATGCTCACAGATTGTCTGCATTTCATATAAAACAATATCACCTGCATGTAATATACGTTTACTGGCAATAATTGCATCAATGCGGCCACAGGTTAATTCAGAGATGGCGTAAAACATATCGAGTTTATACGCAAGTCCAGTGATCCCCTTACCATCTTTTTTTCCCATTATTAATCCAGCCACCGCAGTACCGTGATCAGCTTGACTCGTTTTTTCATTAAAAGGTAACAATGATGTAATGTTATCTGTTGATAAATCATGGTGAGAAAGGTTGAAGTCCCATTCAATATCAGCAACTTGAACTCCTTGCCCATAGGCTTCTTGTTTCCATGCTCCTAATACTCCCAACCCTATAATTTTATTAATATTGACTGTTTTTTCTGGCTCATATAAATATTGCTGATATTGAGTAAAATCAGGCGTAATATTGGGAGGTTCAATAGGTTGTATCGGTACCGTTTGCACATACTCAATATCAGGGTGTTGCTTTAATATTGTAATGAGATTATCTAATGAATAAATATTATTATCTGGTAAATTAAGATAATAATATTTATTTAATTCATGACAATTTATTGAAATAGAATTCATATTATTTTTAGGAGGTAATTGATAAGCAGAGGAAATAACAGGAACTAAAGATATATTAGATAAAAAAGAATTATGTTGACCATGATAAAAAGGCAGTGATAAATTTTTATGTTCAACTTCAAGATTATTTATTCTATTTAATTTTATAAGGATCTTTCTTTTAATGTTCATATTCAATGCTCCTTTTATTATTTTTTCGCTTTTATAACGTAAAATATTGAGCACTGACTATTTCTATTTTTAATAGAGATGATGAAAAAAATATATATTATAAAAATAATAATGAGCCTATCTCAGCTTAATAAACTCAATATTATTTTGATGATCTTTATTAGCTAAAATCCATATGTAGACGTAGTTTACCACAACAACAACATTTAAATAAATAACCCTGGCATTCACCATCATTCCATAAGCGCTCTGATAAATCAGGAAGTTCAAAACCAATCTCTTTAATATCTTGTTCTAAAGAAGCAAATTGTTCTAATTTATCTTTGATATCGTCCCATTCTACATAATCAATAAAGGCACAAGGTTCATCGCAATGTATTAGCCAATGTTCTTGTTGCCAGCCATGATAACCAGGCGTCCGTTTTGTTAATTCATCGAGTTTGTTTTTATCTATAGGAGGTAAAGTAGAACCACAATACTCCCCATCTTCGTCATAGAGAACTTCTCCGCCTTCAATGCTTGCACTATCTTGAAATTCACCATCAAACTTTTCACTGGCTGAACCATCAGCAATACACCAAGGGCATAGTGCATCAATATCTTCGACTGAATAGAAAGGACTACCATAACAAATATCAGTTTCTTTTCCACAACAATCACATACAACAGTATCATTCATAATAAAAGCCCCTGTTTTTACAGGTTCAGGATGATATTTAAAATAAGGTAATGCTCTTTTTTCAGTTGACATATATTTTCCTATTTTATTTTCCTAATTACTCATCTTCTGTTTAGTAAAATAATCCTAACCGTAGATCCATCATGTGTAAGTGATTCTCTATGCTATAATGTGCGCTTATTTTATCTCCTCCATAAATGAGAGATAACCAACGCCTAAATAGATGAAAGAATTACAGCATGTCAGAAATTACAGAACTCAATAAACTAACAGAAAATCATTATGTTAATAACCATTCAAAAAATTATAATTTGAATCGTTTTTCTGTTGCGCCGATGTTGGATTGGACTGATCGCCATTGTCGTTATTTCTTTCGTCAACTCAGCAAAAATACGTTGCTTTATACTGAAATGGTCACAACAGGTGCCATCATTCATGGCAAAGGCGATTACCTAAAGTACAGTGATGAAGAACACCCAGTTTCATTACAATTGGGCGGAAGCGATCCGCACGCTTTAGCACAATGCGCAAAATTAGCGCAAGAGCGTGGTTATGATGAAATCAACTTAAATGTGGGTTGTCCTTCAGATCGCGTACAAAATGGACGCTTTGGCGCTTGTTTAATGGGAGATGCACAACTCGTCGCAGATTGTGTAAAAGCCATGCGTGATATAGTTGATATTCCGGTTACTGTAAAAACGCGGATTGGGATCGACGAACAAGATAGCTATGAATTTTTATGTGATTTTATTGATACTGTTAGCCGTGATAACAATTGCGATACCTTTATTATCCATGCACGTAAGGCATGGTTATCAGGTTTAAGCCCTAAAGAAAACCGTGAAGTTCCCCCTTTAGATTATCCTCGTGTTTATCAATTAAAACGTGATTTCTCGCATCTTACTATGGCTATTAATGGCGGTATTAAATCGCTAGAAGAGGCAAAAGAACACTTAAAATATATGGATGGTGTGATGGTTGGACGTGAAGCCTATCAAAACCCGTCTATTTTAGCGTATGTTGATCATGAACTCTTTGATAGTCGGTTACCGATTGCTGATACAGTCACCGCCGTAAAAGCAATGTATCCTTATATTGAAAAAGAGCTCTCTCAAGGGACTTATTTAGGCCATGTCACTCGTCATATGCTAGGAATTTTCCAGGGTATTCCAGGCGCAAGGCAATGGCGACGTCATTTAAGTGAAAATGCCCATAAGCAAGGCGCTGATTTATCTGTATTAGAAAATGCACTCAAATTTGTGACTGAAAAATAATTTCAAAACAAAAAACCAGCCATAATAGGCTGGTTTTTTTATTATTAAAGCAATGAGAAGAAACGATTATAATTTGCTACTAAATAAGCAATTTGAAATTCAAATGCTTCTTTAACTTCGCGTTTTCCGTCTTCTGTTCCTTCTTTCTTTTTTATATCAAAAAATGCATTTTGCATTAATTGAACTGAGACATCCATTGATTTTTGAAATGCAGATAAATTATTATTTTCACCAAATCGTTCAAATAACATCTCTATTTTTTCATCTGCAACATCGCGAATAAATTGTATTTCAACATTACTAACTTTATTATCTTCATAAATAAAATCAATAAAATCTTTCAATTCATCTTTTTGCATAAACATTCCCTATTTAATTAATAGAACCGTGGAAACGTAAATTAAAATAGATGAGAATAAAAATAAATCTAAAATAATTTAAAAGGTTTTTTTTTGACAATGAAGATAGATATCAATTATCTTTACGAATAATAAATAAATATTTAAAACCTGTTTAATTTATTTCAAACAGGTTTTGGTGTTGATTAACATTAATTAAGGAATAAGCAGGCTTGAGCCTTGAGACTGTCGACTTTCAAGATAACGATGTGCCTCTTTTGCATCAGCTAAAGCAAATTTTTGATTATCTGGCACACTAACATCAATTTTACCGCTTCCGATTAACGCAAATAGTGCTTCACTTGCAGCATCTAGCTCTTCGCGTGTTGTGATATAACCCGAAATGGATGGGCGCGTAACATATAAAGAACCTTTTTTGTTTAGAATGCCTAAATCAACACCTGTCACTGCACCCGACGCATTACCAAAACTCACCATTAAACCGCGGTGTTGTAAACAATCTAATGAGTCTAACCAAGTCGCTTTACCGACAGAATCATAAACAACCGGCACTTTTTGGTTATTAGTCAGCGCTAATACACGTTCCACAATCGACTCAGTTTGATAATTAATCACTTCCCATGCACCTGCGGCTTTTGCTTTAGCAACCTTTTCATCACTACCTGCTGTACCAATCATGTTTGCACCAATTGCTTTCGCCCATTGGCTTGCAATTAAACCAACGCCACCAGCAGCTGCGTGGAATAAGAAGGTTTCACCTGCTTGTAATTTATAGGTTTCATTGAAGAGATAATAAACCGTTAATCCTTTTAAGAAAGAGGCTGCGGCTTGTTCAAAAGAGATATTATCTGGCAGACGTGCCACTTTATTTTCTGGTACATTATGCGTATCGCTATAAGCCCCTAGCGGAGATTGCGCATACACAACTCTGTCCCCTTCTTTTAGTGAAGTCACTTTAGCGCCTGTTTTGATAATAATGCCCGCAGCTTCAGTGCCTAATCCACTAGGGAATTGGCTTACAGGGTATAGCCCACTACGTACATAAGTATCAATATAGTTAATACCAATTGCCTTGTTGGCAACCTGAACTTCGTGATCACCAAGAGGAGCCAGTGTAAATGTTGCTAGTTCGAGAACATCAGCACTGCCATGAGCTGCAAATTGAATGCGTTTAGCCATTGCTATCTCCTTTATAGGATGAGGGGTTAAATAAGCGAGCTCTAAAGACCTTTATAGATAATGACAAAGGATAGCTATTTCTACAAGGCACAGATAATTGGGTTAGCGTATACTAGAGCGTACTGATACTTTTTCGATTTTTATGCAGGATTTATGGCCAGAAATAAGACCACTGACAAGCTGATGTCTGATATCAAAGACCGACAAATGGAGGGATTAAAGCTACCTCCCCATTCGCTGGAAGCAGAGCAGTCCGTGTTAGGCGGTCTGATGATAGATAACGAACGTTGGGATAATGTTTCTGAACGTGTTACCGCAGAAGACTTTTATAGTCGACCTCATCGTACTATTTTCTCGCAAATGCAACGCTTACTGGAATTAGGTAAACCTATTGACCTGATTACATTATCCGAAGCATTAGAACAAAATGCCGAACTAGACAGCGTGGGGGGATTTGCTTACTTAGCTGAGCTTTCAAAAAATACGCCAAGTGCGGCGAACATTAACGCTTATGCGGATATCGTCCGAGAACGTGCGGTTGTTCGCGATATGATAAAAGTTGCCAACGAAATTGCAGATGCCGGTTTTGATCCTCAAGGACGCACCAGTGAAGATCTACTCGACTTTGCTGAATCAAGAGTATTCCAAATCGCTGAAACTCGAGCTAATAAAGACGAAGGCCCTAAAGCAATAGAAGCAATTTTAGAAGAAACTGTTGAAAAAATAGAACAGCTCTATCAAAAACCTCACGATGGTGTCACTGGGGTTTCAAGTGGTTATCAAGATCTTGATAAGAAAACCGCAGGATTACAGAAATCAGATTTAATTATTGTCGCGGCACGTCCTTCTATGGGTAAAACCACATTTGCCATGAACTTATGTGAAAATGCGGCAATGACAGAAGAAAAACCCGTACTTATCTTCAGCTTAGAGATGCCCGGCAACCAAATCATGATGCGTATGTTGGCATCATTATCTCGTGTCGATCAGACCAGAATTCGTACAGGCCAGCTTGATGATGAGGATTGGGCGCGTATTTCAAGTACCATGGGTATTTTACTTGAAAAACGCAATATGTATATCGATGACTCATCAGGTTTAACACCAACAGAAGTACGCTCTCGTGCTCGTCGAATTTATCGTGAACATGGCGGTTTAAGCCTTATCATGATTGACTACTTGCAGCTAATGAGAGTACCTTCATTATCTGAAAACAGAACACTAGAAATTGCTGAAATTTCTCGTTCTTTAAAAGCATTAGCTAAAGAATTACAAGTTCCTGTGGTTGCTCTATCACAGTTAAACCGTAGTTTGGAACAGCGTGCTGATAAACGCCCTGTTAACTCCGACTTACGTGAATCAGGCTCTATTGAGCAGGATGCTGACCTTATCATGTTTATTTACCGCGACGAGGTTTACCACGAAAGTAGCGATTTAAAAGGTGTTGCAGAAATTATCATCGGTAAACAACGTAACGGCCCAATTGGTACAGTAAGGCTTACCTTTAACGGTCAATGGTCACGCTTTGATAACTATGCTGGTCCTGCTTACGACGATGAATAATCACTAACCTTGACTTAATTAAAGGAAGTATTGAAATAATATGAAAGCGGCAACCGCAGTGATAGATCGCCGCGCTCTGCGTCACAATTTTCAGCATGTGAGAGACTATGCCCCACATAGCCACCTGATAGCTGTCGTGAAAGCAAACGCTTATGGTCATGGGTTATTAGAAACAGCATATACCTTAATGGATAATGCTGATTGTTTTGGTGTTGCACGTATTGGTGAAGCATTAACCTTACGAAGTGGGGGTATTGTCAAACCCATTCTCCTGCTAGAAGGCTTTTTTGATGTCGTTGATCTACCTATTTTAGTCGTCAACCATATTGAAACCGTTGTTCATAGCCAAGAACAATTAGAAGCATTAGAACAGGCTGACTTAGATGAACCCGTTAAAGTATGGATGAAAATCGATACGGGTATGCACCGTTTAGGAGTACGTCCTGAAGACGCGCAAGCCTTCTATTTACGGCTTTCCGCCTGCAAAAATGTACAACAACCTATCAATATTGTGAGCCATTTTAGTCGTGCTGATGAACCCGATGTTCCTGAGGCGACACAAAAACAAATCTCACTATTTCAAGATTTTATTCAAGATAAAGCCGGTGATAAGTCTATCGCAGCTTCTGCTGGTATTTTATTTTGGCCTCAAGTCCATTATCAGTGGGTTCGCCCCGGCATTATCACTTATGGTATCTCTCCTACTGGTGATGAAAGAACGGGAAAAGACTTTGGCTTAATTCCTGCAATGACGCTAAAAACAAGCCTGATCGCTGTTCGTAAGCATAAAGCCGGTGAGCCTGTTGGTTATGGTGGCACATGGGTAAGTGAAAAAGACACTTATCTTGGCGTTATCGCCATTGGTTATGGTGATGGTTATCCTCGCAGTGCACCTTCAGGTACTCCTGTGTGGATCAATGGTCGAAAAGTGCCTATTGTGGGTCGTGTTTCGATGGATATGATCAGCGTCGATTTAGGGACTGAACTGATTGATAGTGTTGGTGATGAAGCTATTTTATGGGGAGATGTGTTGCCCGTAGAAGAAATTGCCAAATATAGTGGTATTAGCGCCTATGAGTTGATTACTAAATTAACCTCGCGCGTCATCATGGAATACCTAGACGAACAATAATACACACGATATTGTATCCCTATGACACACTAAAAGTGATTGGAGAAGAAGCCGTGTTTCAACAGGTTGAAGCGTTTCCGGGAGATCCGATTCTCTCATTGATGGATGTTTATAACAAAGACCCACGTCAGGATAAAATTAATTTAAGCATTGGTCTTTATTATGACGAAGAAGGCAAGACCCCTATTTTAGGAACAGTTTCAGTTGCACGTCAGCAACTCAATGCCATGACACCCACCGCAACACTTTATTTACCAATGGAAGGGCTGGCGCCTTATCGTAGCGAAATTCAAGATCTCCTTTTCGGTGCAGATAATCCTCTAATTGCAGAAAAGAAAATTGCCACAATCCAAACACTAGGTGGATCAGGTGCATTAAAAGTGGGTGCTGATTTTCTGCATCGCTATTTCCCAAGATCAGAAGTGTGGATAAGTGATCCAACTTGGGATAATCATGGTTCTATTTTTGCTGGCTCAGGTTTCAAAGTGAATCACTACCCTTACTTTGATCCTGAAACCAAAGGCGTAAAATTTGAAGCTCTGTTAGATTGCTTTAAAAAACTACCCGAAAAAAGCATTGTATTAATGCACCCATGTTGCCACAACCCAACAGGTTCTGATCTGACTAAAGATCAATGGGATCAAGTCACTGAAGTATTAAAATCTCGCCAAGCCATTCCATTCTTAGATATTGCTTATCAGGGATTTGCCGAAAACTTAGAGGATGATGCTTACGCTATTCGGACTATGGCAAAAGCAGGATTACCGATACTTATCAGTAACTCTTTTTCAAAAATATTTGGGATCTACGGTGAACGCGCAGGCGGATTATCCATTGTTTGTGATAATGCCACTGAATGCGAACATGTATTAGGTCAGCTAAAAGCGGGTGTACGCCGTATCTATTCAAGCCCTGCAAACTATGGTGCGCAAATTGTCAACAAAGTGCTGTCAGACCAAGTATTAACCGCACAATGGCAAAAAGAAGTAGCACATATGCGTGATCGCATTAAAGAGATGAGAGTCACTTTAGTGAATGCTTTAAAAGTAGCATTACCTGAAAAGAACTTTGATCACTTATTAACGCAACGTGGCATGTTTAGTTATACCGGTTTTACACAAGCACAAGTTGATAGATTGCGAGAAGAATTTGGTATTTACCTTGTTGGTACAGGCCGTGTTTGTATGGCTGGCGTCAATACAGGAAATGTTCAGCGCATAGCCCAAGCTTTCGCTGCTGTAAGTATTTAAGCCAATCAACGTGATTTCATGATAAAAATACCTGCCTATTCTCATAAGCAGGTATTTCTTTTTACTGCATCACAACATCACTGTCGCTTTAGGTTTTCGCCTTTTATATATTGACAGCTTGCTTCTTTTCCCCAACATTACGACGCGCTTTTTCTTCCATAATCTCAATAATTTGAATATCCGTATGTTGCATTGCACGACTAGCTAATGCACAGAGATTCGCTATTGAGCTATCGACATCGTCACTGACAATACCATCAGTACCCGCAACACTTTGATTTTGCATCGCCATTAATACGGCTTTATAAGCACTCGCTGCACTACTTGATACTTTCATTGCACAGCTATTCGATGCGCCATCACAGATAATGCCACTGATATCACCAATCATACTGTTGATAGACATACTCACTGTGGTGAAATCTTTTGTGAGCAACCATGCCATTCCTGCAGCGGCTCCCATTGAAGCTGTCGTTGCAGCACAAAGAGCAGAAAGGGGGGGAAAATGGCTATGAACATAAATCGCCATTAAGTGTGATAAAACTAACGCACGCAATAAAGTTTCATCATCAGCATGGATAAATTCAGCAACCACCATAACGGGTAATGTTGCAGCAATCCCTTGATTGCCTGAGCCTGAATTACTCATTGCAGGTAATACCGCCCCACCCATGCGAGCATCAGAAGCGGCTGATGCTCTGATCATGATTTCATTAAGTAAATCTTTACCTAACAACCCTTTCTCTTGTTGCAGAATTAATGTACGACCGATTGCTAATCCATAGGTGTTTTTTAGCCCTTCTTCTGATAATGCACCGTTTAAATAGGCTGCATTGAGCATAAACTCAATCTCACTCACTGGCACATTAAGTGCGAAGTTATAGATATCTTCGGCACACACATCAGTAAAAGGTTTTTCATCAGTACATTCACAGTTATTGGCAAATGCGTTTTTATCTTCCTCAAAAACAACGTCACCATTACATTCACAACGAACAACGTGTGTATGCTCTCTGGCGATACTGACAATGGCATAACCAGACTGGCCATACACTTTAGCTTCTGAATACAGGACATCTTCACAGGGAGCTTTTACTCCCACGGTGACACAACCGCCAGAAACCAAAGTTTTAGCTTGAGCGATTGCCTCAGCAGAGGCCTTTAGCAAGACCTCTAATCCAGCTTCTGGATCGCCACCCGTTGCACCCAATGCAGCTGCAATAGGAAGTCCAGCCATTCCCGTTCCTGGTACGGTTACGCCCATTCCGTTTTTCATTAGGTTTGGTGAAACCCAAGCTTCAACACGAACAACTGGCTCGCCTAAAAGTGCGGTAGCTTTAGCCGTAGCCAGTGCTAATGAAATTGGCTCTGTACAACCTACTGCAGGTTTAACACCTTCACGTAGCTGGCGAACAAACTGTGGCCATAAATGAGAATTCTTGTTCTGGCTCATAATCTAACACCTTGGATTAATTTAGTTTTTAACAACAACGCCTAACTAGAACCGAAGTTGGCGACTATGAGAATGCCAAGAACGGAGAGACACAGAGCAGTAAACCGGTAAAGATAATCAAATAAAGTGATGCACCTTTGTATTTATGTAACATTGGTACTTTGTACACTAAGTAAGCTGGAATAAGACACCCCACCATACCGAAGATTGGGCTACAAATTGAAGTGAAGCTCAACACAGGTGCATTAAGGATGATGGCACCCCATGCGAGTAGCACCGCAAAAACCATGATGCCGTTTTGTACCCATTTTTGGTTGATTTTTTCAGTCGGGATATAACGTTGAAGAATATTCATCACAATCCCTTGTGTTGCTTCACGGAAACCTAGGTAAACACCAAAGAATGCAGTCATTACGGCAAAGATATTAAGCATAACGCTAACAACGGTTACCCAACCGCCAGGGAAGAATTTCGCCGCAATAGCTAATGCTGAAATATTTTGTTCGTAGGCTTTAACGGCTTCATCGTGGCCCATTGCTAGCGTGAATGAGATTGCATAGAAGAAAACTGTACAGAACAACACACCAAACGCGATGTTCATTGCACGTAATGCTTTATGGCGAGCGACTTCACGGTTTTTATTACGGCCACGGTAAGAGATAACCATCGGACTTAATGTTTGAATAAACAGAATTGAAGTCAGTGTAAAAGGTAAGGTGATAATGGCTTCTTTAATTAAACGCCCTACAGGTGGTAACGCGCCCACATTATGTAAATGCCACATACCTATCATTGATAAACCTAATGCAGCAACAACCAATAGTTTTGTCAGCACCATAAAGCTTGATACTTTAAACAATAATTGCTCACCACGAGAAGAGATAGCCACTAAAGCACAAATCAGGATCAAGCCATAGAATGGGTTTTCTGATAACAATCCTTCCGTCACACCAAAAGTTTGTAAATAAGAAGCACTGTCGTTAGTAATTGCCGTTGAATAAACAAACATCCAAATCACTAACATCACAAAGTAAAGCGCACCTAATAAAATACCCCAGTTCTTACCGAGATAGCCCGTAATAACACTTGGATAGTCTTTACATTCAGGAGATTCGGCCAACGTATTAATAAATAGACGTTGGAAAAGATACATCGCTGGATAACCAATAATTGAGGAGAGTAGGAACACCCATAATCCCATAAGACCTACCTGCACAGGTAAAAATACGATACCTGCACCGATAGCCATACCAATACTCATGATAACCCAGCCCACATCATTGCTGTCGAATTTAATAGCTGCGCGCCATTCTTGTTCAGTCATACCTGCGCGACGAGCGCCAGCACTAGTTGCGGGATAGCTTGTGGTCTCTGTTTTTGAGGAAGCCGTTTCCATATTAGTACTCACTTTTATATTGTAATTGTTAATAGCAAAACGAATTTTGGGGGTAAAAAGATCTATCTAACGTCGCGATATCAAAATAACCTTACTCTTTGCAGGTGTTATTTATTATGGGTAAATGATAGGGAATATTACGGAGAAAAAAGTTGTTATAAATCGTGATAGCCTGAAATGATTTAGAAAAAAATTCCCCCTTAAGGAGAAAAGTAGGATTATCTGTTCAAAGAGCATAGTAAATAATAACCTCCTCTCAAATGCATCCTCAAAAAACAAATAACCAATTGATTTATAAAATAAAATATATATTGTTATACAATAATAGTTAAGTATAACAATTGAAACAAATCACCAAATAAACTGTGCTGTCTATCACGATATACTATGATAATCCTTTCTATTTAGCTTTGTTATATCGTATTTGGTTAAATATGTGTTACAAAACAGCATGAATAACTATTTAATCTACTTTTTTATAAAAAAGTAGATTAATAAAATAAAAATACATAAAGAAGTGAACAGTGAAAAGAGAAGATGTTTTTCAATAGAATTAAATTCTATCATTTATAAGAGATTTACTTTTCTTGAAAAAAGCACCACAAACAACAAAGGCATTATTATTTGTGGCGCTTAGATTATAAGGGAATAAGTACTGTGATATTAATAACCACGCTCTAGAATTGGCTTTAAGAATCTTGCGGTATGTGAACCTTCAAATTCTGCAACTTGCTCAGGTGTACCCGACACCAAAATTTGTCCGCCTCCACTTCCACCTTCAGGACCGAGATCAACAATCCAATCTGCGGTTTTAATAACATCAAGATTATGCTCAATCACCACAATCGTATTACCTTGATCACGCAATTGGTGTAGAACGTCGAGTAGCAGTTCAATATCCGCGAAATGAAGCCCAGTTGTTGGTTCATCTAAAATATATAATGTCTGCCCAGTACCACGTTTTGATAGCTCTTTCGCTAACTTAACCCGTTGTGCCTCTCCCCCTGATAACGTTGTAGCAGATTGTCCTAAGCGAATATAAGACAGCCCAACATCAATCAATGTTTGTAGCTTACGAGCCAGAGCAGGAACAGCATCAAAAAATTCTCTTGCCTCTTCGATAGTCATATCCAAAGCTTCGTGAATATTTTTTCCCTTGTATTTAATTTCAAGGGTTTCACGGTTATAGCGCTGACCTTTACATTGATCACAAGGAACATACACATCCGGTAAGAAGTGCATTTCAACTTTTATAACACCATCACCTTGGCAAGCTTCACAGCGTCCACCTTTTACGTTGAAACTAAAACGACCTGGCGTATAACCACGAGTACGAGATTCAGGAACCCCTGCAAACAACTCACGAATAGGTGTAAAGACACCAGTATAGGTTGCTGGATTTGAACGAGGAGTACGACCTATTGGGCTTTGGTTAATATCAATAACTTTATCGAAATGTTCTAAACCTTCAACATCTAAATAAGGCGCAGGTACGATAGTTGTAGCCCCATTTAATTGACGTTGCGCAATAGGGAATAACGTATCATTGATAAGCGTTGATTTACCAGAGCCTGACACCCCTGTAATACAGGTAAATAAACCGACAGGTAATTTTAGATTTACATTTTTTAAGTTATTACCTTTGGCACCTAAAATCGTCAGCATTTTTTCCCGCTCAACAGGAACTCGTTTATCTGGGATCGCTATACGGCGCTCACCACTTAAGAACTTACCGGTTAATGAATTCGGATTATTGATGATATCTTCAAGTGTCCCCTGAGCAACAATTTCACCGCCGTGAACACCCGCACCTGGGCCAATATCAATAATATGATCAGCAGAACGGATAGCATCTTCATCATGCTCAACAACGATCACGGTATTACCTAAGTTACGTAAGTGGATCAATGTTTCAAGCAAACGATCATTATCTCGCTGGTGTAACCCTATTGAGGGTTCATCTAATACATACATAACACCGACTAACCCAGCACCAATTTGGCTTGCCAAACGAATACGCTGTGCTTCACCACCAGATAATGTTTCAGCTGAACGCGAAAGCGTGAGATAGTTTAAACCAACATTGACTAAAAACTTCAATCGATCACTAATCTCTTTTAAGACTTTTTCTGCAATCTTTGCACGTTGACCGCTAAGCTTTAGATTTTGGAAAAAGGTCATCGCATGGCCAATGCTGTAATCTGCTATTTCAGGCAACGTCGTATTTTCAACATACACATGACGAGCTTCACGGCGTAAACGTGTACCACCACAAGAAGCACAAGAGCGATTACTAATATACTTAGAAAGCTCTTCACGCACTGCGCTTGATTCTGTCTCGCGATAACGGCGTTCCATATTATTTAATACACCTTCAAAAGGATGATGACGAACAACAACATCACCTCTATCGTTAGTGTATTTAAACTCAATATTCTCTTTACCAGACCCCGACAAAATTATTTTTTGAATATTATCAGACAAAGAATCAAAGGGCGCTTCAACATCAAAATGATAATGTTCACCTAATGAGCGCAACATTTGGAAATAGTAGAAATTACGGCGATCCCACCCTTTTATTGCACCGCCAGCAAGAGAGATCTCACGATTTTGGATCACTAAATCAGGATCAAAAAATTGCTGAACGCCTAAACCATCACAAGTAGGACAAGCCCCGGCCGGGTTATTAAAAGAGAATAAACGAGGTTCTAATTCGCTCATACTGTAACCACAAACAGGACAGGCAAAATTGGCAGAAAAAATAATATCTTCTGCATTGTTATCATCCATATCAGAGATAACCGCTGTACCGCCTGAAAGCGCTAATGCAGTTTCAAAAGATTCCGCTAAACGTTGAGCAAGATCATCACGCACTTTAAAGCGGTCAATCACCACTTCAATGGTATGTTTTTTCTGTAATTCTAAGGTCGGCGGATCAGAAAGATCACACACTTCACCATCAATACGAGCACGAATATAGCCTTGAGCTGAAAGATTATTCAGTAACTTAATGTGTTCACCTTTACGCTCTCTCACCACGGGTGCTAACAGCATTAAGCGCTTACCTTCAGGCTGCCCAAGAACATTATCGACCATTTGGCTGACCGTTTGTGCCGCTAATGGAATATCATGATCAGGACAACGAGGCTCACCAACACGTGCAAATAAAAGACGTAGGTAATCATGTATTTCAGTAATCGTTCCCACTGTTGAACGTGGGTTATGTGACGTAGATTTCTGTTCAATCGAAATAGCGGGAGACAAACCTTCAATGTGATCAACATCAGGTTTTTCCATTAACGAAAGAAACTGACGAGCATAAGCAGAAAGCGATTCAACATAACGTCGTTGCCCTTCCGCATAAAGCGTATCAAAGGCTAAAGAGGATTTACCTGAGCCAGAAAGTCCCGTAATAACAATAAGTTTATCGCGGGGAATGACCAAATTGATATTTTTTAGATTATGGGTGCGAGCGCCCCGTACTTCGATTTTATCCATGAATATATCCCGGATTGAGAGAGTCGCCGAAAAAGAAATAATCGGATAATTATGACACAAAGTTAACTGAATGGATATACAGTGTATATAGTGAAATTGAATGATGATGTAAATCCGTCATTATGAGACAGAAAAATGTCGACAATGTTCACAATTGAGAAATTCATTACTCGTCATATTCAAATTTTAGCGTACGTGATAAACTTATTCGCTTATGATTTCAAAAAATTTACTTTCGCAGGAGTACCTCACATGGCGAGCAGAGGCGTAAACAAAGTTATTCTTATCGGTAATTTAGGGCAGGATCCGGAAATCCGTTATATGCCAAGTGGTGGTGCAGTTGCTAACCTAACACTGGCAACATCAGAAAGCTGGCGCGATAAACAAACCGGTGAAATGAAAGAAAAAACCGAGTGGCACCGTGTGGTAATTTTCGGAAAATTAGCGGAAATTGCAGGCGAATATCTGCGTAAAGGTTCACAAGTGTATATCGAAGGTCAATTACAAACACGTAAATGGCAAGATCAAAGCGGCCAAGACAGATATAGCACTGAAGTTGTCGTTAACATCGGCGGCACAATGCAGATGTTAGGTGGCCGTGGTGGTCAAGATAATGCACCTTCACAAGGTGGTCAAGGCGGTTGGGGTCAACCACAACAGCCACAAGCATCACAACAATTTAGCGGTGGCGCACAATCTCGCCCAGCACAACAACCCGCAGCAACGCCAGCGCCAAGCAATGAACCACCAATGGATTTTGATGACGATATTCCGTTCTAAGATTGCTTAATCTTAAAACCTTTAAAAAATTAACCCAGCTTAGGCTGGGTTTTTTGTTGCTTATCGTCACTACATATCATCCTCTAAAATAGCGTTACAAGATGAAAATTTTTCAATTCAGATACAAAACATCGTTGTTTCCATCAGCATCTTCTTTTAAAAGAAAATTAAGAGCCGAGGTTATTTTCACAAAACCCCACTTTACACAAAGGTTTGCTCTTGAAAAATATGATAGGATTTGGATCATTAACAACGTCTGAGAGCATCTGATCCCCATGAATGAAGAGAAATTGCTCGCTCAGGCAGAAAAGCTCTGCCAGAAACGAGGTGTTCGCCTGACTTCACAACGTCTGGCAGTATTGCGTCTGATAATGCAGCAACCTTCTGCTATCAGCGCATACGACTTATTGGATTTATTACGCCAAGTTGAACCACAAGCAAAGCCACCCACGGTATATCGCGGGCTAGAATTTTTACTTGAGCAAGGATTTATCCATAAAATAGAATCCACCAACAGTTATGTGCTTTGTCATCATTTTGATGATGTTGAACATACGTCAGTAATGCTAATTTGTGACCGTTGTTTATCTGTCACTGAAAAGAACAGCCATAAAATTGAAGATGCGATTTCATTACTGGCAAAAGAGAGTGGATTTCATCTGCGCCACAGCGTAATAGAAATTCATGGGTTATGTTCACAGTGCCATGAAGCACAAGAGTGTACACACCCTGAAGGTTGTCATCATGATCACAGTATGGATGATAATCTAAAGCAGAAAAAAACCGGCGACTATAAGCCTCGTTGATTGCATTACTGCTAGAAATTCTACAAATGAAAAATGCAGATGATTTTGTGGTTTTACCCATCATCTGCATCTTTATAAAATAAGTTGTGTTGACTTATTTTGGTACAAATTACAACCATTCACCGTTACGAATAACCCCTACTGCTAAACCTTCAACAGTAAAGTTTTGCTCGCGTAAATCGACGATAATAGGTGAAAATTCTGGATTTTCTGCATGAAGCTCAATTTTATTACCGCTTTTCTTAAAGCGTTTTACGGTCACTTCATCTTCAATACGTGCCACAATCACTTGCCCGTTATGAACATCTTGCGTTTTATGTACAGCAAGTAAATCGCCATCCATAATACCGATATCTTTCATCGACATACCATTAACGCGCAATAAAAAATCTGCGCTTGGTTTAAATAGCATTGGATCAACTTGATAATGGCTTTCAATATGTTCTTGCGCTAACAATGGTTCACCAGCAGCGACTCGCCCAATTAATGGCAATCCTTCTGGCTCTTCTTCCATTAGCAAACGGATACCTCTAGATGCACCAGAGATAATTTCTATCACACCTTTACGAGCAAGCGCCTTTAAGTGCTCTTCTGCCGCATTTGGTGAGCGAAACCCAAGTTGGGAAGCTATTTCAGCCCGTGTTGGTGGCATACCCGTTTGCGAAATGTGATCACGAACCAAATCGTAAACCTGCTGCTGCCTTGCAGTTAATGCTTTCATTCCGCCCCCTGTTTGTTTATACAGTCAGACTGTGAGTATATACAGGTATATGACGATTTGAAACCTTAAATGAATATAAAATACGCATCTTTGGATTATTCTTCGACAAAAATAGAATTTTTTAACTTTATGCGAAGAAATGTCCCCAAAGAATGGTTACCCAAATAAATAATCCCAATATAATAGCAATAAGAACGGCGGCAGAACCCATATCTTTTGCACGTCCTGATAATTCGTGGTATTCAGATCCAATTCGATCGACAACTGCTTCTATGGCACTATTTACCAGTTCCAAAATTACAACCAATACAACGGAACCAACGAGTAAAATGCGCTCTAGACCACTGACATCAATGAAAAATGAAAGGATAATTGCAACCAAGGTCACAATGACTTCTTGTCTAAAAGCGGCTTCATTTATCCAAGCAGCACGAATGCCTTTGCATGAATAGCCACCAGCTTTGATGATTCGGGTAAGACCTTTATTTTGATTAGTCATAATAAACTCTATCGAAAACAAACGATTATTTTGCCACTTTTCTCTATTAATATTGTCACAGCACCACAGATCTACGAAAGACTTTCTGTTATGCTTTCGAAGTATTGCTAATAAGAGGCTACAACTATTTATGTCAGCTTGGCGTAAACTATATTATAACACATTGAATTTACCACTAAAATTACTGGTAAAAAGTAAACGAGTTCCGACTGATCCTATCACTGAATTAGGGTTGGATTCGTCGCGATCTTTTCTTTATGTGCTGCCTTATCATTCAAAGGCAGACTTACTAACATTAAGACAGCAATGTTTATCTTTAGGATTACCTGATCCACTGAAACCCATTGAGATAAGTGGAACGAAGCTCCCTGCGTATGTCTTTATTGATGACGGCCCAAGAGTATTCCGTTACTACTCACCTGATCCTCGTAAAGATTCCGTGAAAACATTCCACGCTTATCTTGATGCACATCGTAATAATCCGCATCTTGATATCGAAATGTTGCCTGTTTCTGTAATGTTTGGTCGCTCGCCTGGCCGTGAAGGCCACAATGGCGTCCCGCATTTACGTGTGCTTAACGGTATCCAAAAATTTATCGCGATCCTTTGGCTGGGGCGTGACAGTTTTGTTCGTTTTTCACCCACTGTATCAATGCGTGAAATGGCGAACGAACACGGAACTGACACCAGTATAGCGCGAAAGCTTGCCCGCGTTGCGCGTATTCATTTTTCTCGCCAGCGTTTAGCGGCCGTTGGTCCGAAATTACCAGCACGCCAAGATCTCTTCAATAAATTGCTTTCATCAAAAGCCATTGAAAAAGCCATTGAAGATGAATCAAAAGCGAAAAAAATCTCTCTCGATAAAGCACGTAAAAATGCCACTGATATCATGGAAGAAATTGCTGCTAACTTCTCGTATGAAGCAGTGCGTATTAGTGATCGCGTACTAAGTTGGACATGGAATAAGCTCTATCAAGGTATCAACGTTTATAATGCCGAACGCGTACGCAAACTCGCACAAGATGGACATGAGATTGTTTATGTACCTTGTCACCGTAGCCACATGGACTACTTACTGCTTTCTTATGTGCTTTATCATCAAGGCTTGGTTCCCCCACATATCGCAGCGGGTATTAACCTTAATTTCTGGCCAGCAGGCCCGATATTCCGCCGTTTAGGGGCTTTCTTTATACGAAGAACCTTTAAAGGTAATAAGCTGTACTCCACTATTTTCCGTGAATATTTAGGTGAGCTATTTACACGTGGCTACTCTATTGAATATTTTGTTGAGGGTGGACGTTCGCGTACAGGTCGATTGTTAGATCCTAAAACAGGAACACTTTCAATGACAGTACAAGCAATGTTACGTGGTGAAACTCGCCCAATCTCTGTTGTACCAATTTACATTGGATATGAACACGTTATGGAAGTGGCGACGTATGCCAAAGAGTTACGTGGTGCAACAAAAGAGAAAGAAGGCTTTATGCAGATGATAAGAGGATTACGTAAATTACGTAACCTTGGTCAAGGCTACGTTAACTTTGGTGAGCCTATCTCTGTTGCACAATACCTAAATCAGGCGGTTCCACAGTGGCGTGATGATATTGATCCCATTGAGCCTCAGCGCCCAAGCTGGTTAAACCCAGCAGTAAGCGCACTGGCTGACAATATTATGGTTCATATCAATAATGCAGCCTCAATTAATGCGATTAACTTGGTATCAACGGCACTGTTAGCATCACGTCAGCGAGCACTTACAAGAGAACAGCTGTTAGAGCAAGTCAATTGTTATCTGCAATTATTACGCAATGTACCTTATTCTGCAGACATGATTGTGTCTAATAAAAGCGCCGAGGCGTTATTAGAACACGCTCTGCAATCAGATAAATTCCAAGTCGAAAAAGACAGTCTGGGTGATATTGTGGTACTTCCTCGTGAAAGTGCGGTATTAATGACGTATTACCGTAATAACACGATCCACTTAATGGTCACACCATCATTAATTGCCAGTATCATCTTGCATCATGAAAAAATTCATCGTGATGATTTAATGAAACAGGTTGAATTAATCTTCCCTCTGATTAAAGCAGAATTGTTTATTCGCTATGAGAAAGAAGAATTGCCTGAAGTCATTAATACCTTGATTGCAGAATTGTGTCGCCAGCGTCTAATTTTTTGTGATAGTGATGGTTTACTACGTATTAATCCAGCACGTATTCGCCCATTGCAACTTTTAGCAGCCAGCGTCAGAGAAACATTACAACGTTATGGCATTACACTATCTTTACTCAATTTCGCCCCAGAAATTAGTCGGGCATTACTGGAAAAAGAGAGTCGTATCCTAGCGCAACGTCTTTCTGTCTTGCATGGTATCAACGCACCTGAATTCTTTGATAAAGCGGTTTTCTCCACCTTAGTTTCAACACTGCGTGAAGAAGGCTATCTCAATGATAACGAAGATATTCTAAAAGCAGATGCATCTGCTCTTTACCAAGTGATTGCTAAATTGATGTCACCAGAGATCCGCTTAACTATTGAGAGTGTTGGTGTCACTGAAGATAACAATTCAGCACAGATAATTGATGAAAAAAGTGAACCTAAAGCTAATAAATAATCAGTCATAACGTTATGACTTGTTATAGAAAAGGGATAAGCTCATTGCTTATCCCTTTTTGTTTTGACTTAATCGTAGAGAATAGTTTAGCGCTTACTTATCTTAAAAATAACTAAATAAAATACCTGCAAATAAAACGAAACCAACATAGTTATTATTCATAAAAGCTTGGAAGCACGGCGCTCTTTCACGCTCTGCTATAAGCTTTTGTTGATAAATAAACAAGGCAGTCACTAATAATAGCGACCAATAGTAAATACCCTTTAAATTCAATAAGATACCGATAAAAACTAATAATGCCAACATCACAAGCTGTAAAATACCGATAATAATCTTGTCATAACGACCAAATAAAATGGCAGTAGATTTAACACCAATTTTTATATCATCATTACGATCAACCATTGCATATTGCGTATCGTAAACTACAGACCAAACAATGTTGACCAAAAATAATAACCAACATACTAATGGTAAGCTTTCAGAAACAGCCGCAAACCCCATAGGAATTGACCAACCAAAAGCCATACCTAAAATCAGTTGAGGCAGATTGCTAAATCGTTTAACGAAAGGATAAAACCAGGCGAGCGCAAGCCCTGCAACAGAGAGCCAAATGGTCATCGTATTGAGTGTTAGGACTAATCCAAAAGATAAGAGAACCAAAACAATAAATAAAATTTTGCTCTCTTTTTCTGTCACAGCCCCACTAGGTAATGGTCGATTTTTAGTTCGTTCAACACTGCCATCAATTTTTCGGTCAGCAAAGTCGTTTATTACACACCCAGCAGCACGCATAGAGAACACGCCAATAGTAAAAACAATCAGGATATGCCAATCAGGAAAGCCTTTAGCAGCAATCCATAAAGCCCAATAAGTTGGCCAAAGTAATAATAGCGCTCCGATAGGTTTATCTATACGCATTAAACGGCTATATGCTTGCCATTTACTTTGCGTCATACTTCCCTCCAATTTTAGCTCCCCCTAATTACTTCTCATACACTGGTGATGCAGGTAGAAATACCTCAGTTAATAATAAAGGTTTATCTGAAAGCTGGAAACGAGAACGGCGTAACCAATACCCGTTTTGTTGCCCGATATGAATAAAATCGCGACTTAAGGTTGTTTCCTGAAACAAATAACGCCCAAGTGGAACAGTTCTGAGATTGACCAGTTTTCTATCTTCGCCTGTCAGGGTCTCTTCGGGTACTAACGTCCGCCCTAATAACCAAGGAATATCGTCACCACACAATACCACTTCTCTTAACCAATAACGCTGACTTTTGGGTAGACAGGTTTTTTCATCAGCAGACTCAATAAAGTCAATAAATCCTTCTTGATAAGGCATTACAGTGACTTTTTGGCAATATTGCTCAAATCGCCGTGTCATTGAGCCTAATTCCATTAACCAGCTTAATGTACTTTCATTAATACTTTCATGTTCCTCACTGGGCAACCAATGGATAGGAGCAGGTGTAATTATTGATTTTCTGAACATTATTTCATCATCGCGCGTCGATGATCCTAGCTTGTGTGAATCATGATCCATAAGGATATCATGATGTGACTAAGGGAAGTTAAAAGCTGATAACATTTCGCATAAATAATCTAAAAAAGCGTTAAAAGAAAATCAAACTGAGCACTCACTAATCAAAAAAACAAAGGAGGTCATAAAACCTCCTTTGTATCTAACCAACTACTTATATTCAATTTATTCGATTAACGCCAAGCTTTGTAACGATTAATTAGGTTATTTGTTGAACTATCATGGCTGTTAACACTTTCCTTACCTTTTAATTCAGGAAGGATACGATTAGCAAGCTGTTTACCTAATTCAACCCCCCATTGGTCGAAAGTGAAGATATTAAAAATAACGCCTTGTACAAAGATTTTATGTTCATACATCGCAATTAATGCGCCTAAAGAATAAGGCGTAATTTCTTTTAACAATATAGAGTTAGTTGGACGATTACCTTCAAACACTTTAAAAGGTGCAACATAGCCCATCGTTTTAGGATCTTTTCCTGCAGCTGCAAATTCTGTATCTACTTGCTCGCGTGTTTTACCAAAGGCCAATGCTTCTGTTTGAGCAAAGAAGTTAGACATTAATTTAGCGTGATGATCTGATAGTGGATTATGGCTAATCGCAGGCGCAATAAAATCACAAGGAATAATTTTTGTGCCTTGGTGTATCAGTTGATAAAACGCATGCTGGCCATTTGTACCCGGCTCACCCCAAATAATAGGCCCCGTCTGATAATTGACTTTGTTTCCATCACGATCAATATACTTACCATTTGATTCCATATTGCCTTGTTGGAAGTACGCTGCAAAACGGTGCATGTACTGATCGTATGGCAGAATCGCTTCAGTTTCTGTGCCAAAAAAATTGTTATACCAAATGCCAATCAGAGCAAGGATCATCGGAATGTTATTTTCAGCATCAGCGGTTCTAAAGTGATTATCCATAGCATGCGCACCTTCGAGTAATTGCTCAAAGTTGTCATAACCAACAGATAATGCGATAGACAAACCAATGGCTGACCATAATGAATAACGCCCACCCACCCAATCCCAGAATTCAAACATATTGGCAGTGTCGATACCGAATTTTTCAACTTCTGTGCTATTCGTGGACAAAGCGACAAAGTGTTTAGCAACAAAAGCACTCTCTTTAGCCGAGGCTAAGAACCAATCTCTTGCAGAGTGCGCATTTGTCATGGTCTCTTGTGTTGTAAATGTTTTTGATGCAATTAAGAATAATGTCGTTTCGGGATCGCATTTTTTCAGTGTTTCGGCGATATGTGTACCATCAACATTCGAAACGAAATGCATAGTAAGGTGATTTTTATACGGGCGTAATGCTTCTGTTACCATATAAGGGCCAAGATCAGAGCCACCGATACCAATATTGACAACATCAGTAATTGCTTTGCCTGTATAACCTTTCCATTCACCACTAATAATACGCTCACTGAATTTTTTCATTTTATTCAGTACTGCATTAACTTCTGGCATAACATCTTTGCCATCAACAATGACGGGAGTATTGCTACGATTACGTAATGCAGTATGCAATACAGCACGATCTTCAGTGCGGTTGATTTTTTCACCCACAAACATGCTATTTATCGCACCTTCTACATCACATTCCTTAGCCAAAGCCTGCAATTTCTCTAATGTTTCTTTCGTAATACGGTTTTTTGAAAAATCCACTAGAATGTGGTCTGAAAACATTTTTGAGAATTGCTCAAAACGTGATGGATCCTGAGCAAAAAGCGTTTTCATCTCGGTATCTTTGATCACCGAATAATGGTTTTCTAATGCCTTCCAAGCTAGGGTTTGAGTTGGGTTTACATTTTTCATTCACAATACTCTCTTAAGATTACAATCCAATATTCTCAGATTGTAGCCTGACATTTAATAGTTACAGTCAATTCTTTCTCATTTGATGATATTGGTCAAAACCAATCAACAAATCTAGTACTAATTACCTACATTGGTAAAACCGATAATGTGAAGCTGATTATTAATTAAATTGATTATTCTTCACTCCGCATTGACTCTCTACTTAATAACCGATATTCCTAATTGTGTCCAACATCTCATTTTTGCTTAAAGGAATACGACAATGACTGATAATACTGCTACGCCTTCATCTTCATCTTCGCCATACACTATCGCTAAATTTGGTGGCACCAGTGTTGCTAACTATTCAGCAATGGAAAAATGTGCAGATATTATCCTGAAACAAAAGTCTGTTCGTGTCGTCGTCCTTTCCGCATCTGCAGGAGTCACTAACCTACTGATTGAACTTGCAGCTGGCACTGAACCCACACAACGAGAGGCTTTACTTTCACAAGTTCGTGATATTGAGTACGCGATTATCAATCAACTTTCTCAGCCAGAAATTATTTCACAAGAAATAAATCGCCTGCTTGAGAATATTGAGATGCTCTCTGAAGCGGCTGCATTAGCAACTTCTGATGCATTAACAGACGAACTTGTCAGTCATGGCGAATTAATGTCAACCTTACTTTTTGTTGAGTTACTACGTGAAAAAGGCATACAAGCAGATTGGTTTGACGTCAGAAAAGTGATGAAAACGAATGATCTATTTTGTCATGCCGAACCCGATATGGTGCAACTCACAGAACTCACACAAAGTCTTATTCAACCTCGTTTAGAAGAAACCGTTATTGTCACACAAGGCTTTATTGGCCAAGAACCAAAAGGGAGAACCACAACCCTAGGGCGTGGTGGAAGTGACTATACTGCAGCTCTGATTGGTGAAGCACTAGGCATGTCTCGTGTAGATATCTGGACGGATGTACCAGGTATTTACAGCACCGACCCAAGAATAGTGCCAGAGGCGCATCGTATTGATCAAATTGCTTTCGATGAAGCGGCAGAGATGGCTACCTTTGGGGCTAAAATTTTGCATCCTGCCACATTATTGCCCGCCGTTCGTAGTGGTATTCCAGTGTTTGTGGGTTCAAGCAAAGCCCCTGAAGAAGGGGGAACTTTAGTTTGTGCTCAAACAGAAAATCCACCTGTATTCCGTGCGATTGCACTACGTAGAAAGCAAACATTACTCACGTTACATAGCCTAAAAATGCTTCATGCGCGTGGCTTCTTAGCTGAAATTTTTACCATTTTATCGCGCCACCATATTTCGGTTGATGTGATAACAACCTCTGAAGTCAGTATTGCTTTAACCCTTGATACAACAGGTACAACCAATTCATCAGGTAGTTTATTAACTAATGCATTATTAACCGAGCTTTCTGCATTATGCCGTGTTGAAGTAGAAGAAGATCTGGCATTAGTTGCCGTGATTGGTAATTCACTTTCACAGGTAAATGGTTTAGGTATTAAGATTTTCGGTACATTAGAAGATTATAATATTCGTATGATTAGCCATGGTGCAAGTACTCACAATTTATGTTTATTAGTTGATGGCAAAGATGCGGATAATATTGTACGTAAATTGCATGATACGTTATTTTAATTAATAACTAATAATATATAAAAGAGAGATAAATAATTATTTCTCTTTTTTTAACCTTGGGTTTAAAAAAGATAAAAGTTTTAAAGTCATTGTTTTATCACTTATTAAAATAAACACCTTATTTAATTAATAAGGTAGTGAAAATGAAAATATATAATGACTTTAGCATCTGTAATGCTCTAAAAAATGCAGCAAGTGAAAAATCAATTTCAAAATCTGATTTGGAGAATTTAAGAGCCAGCATCACCTATATCTATAATTCAGAAATAAGCAGTGTAACCTTATCGAAAGAACAAAAAACTAATGCAATATATCAAATTGAAAAGGATGGAACAGCAAAGGATTTTACTCCATCAACGATAGATAAATAGCGCGTAAAATCAATTAGTTACCTTGATAACAAAGTAGATAATAAATCATCAAAAATCAAAGAACACACTATGATATAAAATAATATAGACAAAATAAAAGAAATAAATTCAAAAAATCTTTAAATTTAAAGAATTAAAAAGGCCTCTTTCTCTAAGAAGCCTATTCTCTATTTTTTAATAAACCCGATAACCACCATATTTCTTAGCAAATTGATTAAATTTACCAAAATCAATTAAAGCGATTTCTAAAGAACGATGAGCAAGATGTGACATTTTTGCAATTTTTTCAACAAAAACCCGGTTATCTTCCAGTAGTTTAGCGGTAAGTGTAGCAGCAATTATTTCGCACTCTTTTGGTGTGACTATCCAACCATCATTCGTAGCAAATTTATGGATAGGGATATTGCCGTCTTTTTCACTCTCTTTGGCTAATAGCGCCTCTTCTTCTTTCATTGCCTGTTTAAATAACACGATTTCTTCTTCAACAGGCTCAGGGGAAGTAGGAATTTGATGATAAATATAATCCCCCACCTCTTCAATTCGTGCTGGTGTCATTTCAGCTCTCAGCCAAATTTTATCAAATGCTTTTTCATCTAAAATTGTCTCTGTATCTAAGCTTCCTGTTAGTTGCATCAAATTTAAAAACGCATTAATTAAAACTTCACTTAATGGGTAATTTCCTTTTGCTAAAGAAGGAAATGGCACTTCAGCGCCAGCAGGTGGGGTTTTCTGAAGATACAAAGTATAGTTCATCATAATGTCCTTTTTTTCTGATACAGGCTTATAGCTTATACACCTTTAGTGGGAACTGCGAGAGGAAATAATAAGGGGATATTACTATCCCCTCACTCTTTATTACATTATTGAGACCTTGAAATAAACTAAGACTCATACCCTAAATTAGGTGCTAACCAGCGTTCAACTTCACTCACGCTCATCCCTCGGCGTTTTGCGTAATCTTCAACCTGATCTTTTTGTATTTGAGCAACCGCGAAATATTTACTTTCAGGATGACTAAAATACCAACCGGATACTGAAGCACCTGGCCACATAGCATAAGCATCTGTTAGCTTCATACCAATGCGATTTTCAACATCAAGCAACTGCCAAATTTTCGCTTTTTCTGTGTGTTCAGGACAAGCTGGATATCCCGGCGCAGGACGTGTTCCTTGATATTTTTCTCGAATAAGCTCGTCATTAGAGAGATTTTCATCAGGACTATAACCCCAAATTTTTGTTCTCACTTGTTGGTGCAGATATTCAGCAAAAGCTTCTGCTAATCTATCTGATAACGCTTTGACCATAATTTTATTGTAATCATCATGAGCATTATCATAAGCATTGGCTAGCGTGTCTTCTTCTAGCCCTCCAGTTACAGCAAAAGCCCCGAAATAGTCAGGAACACCACTTTCTACGGGCGCAATAAAATCTGCTAAACAGTAGTTAGGAAACTCTTTTTTCTCTGTTTGCTGACGCAAATGGCAACTGTGCAATAACGCATGCTGTCGGCTTTCATCTTGATAAATAACAATATCATCCCCCAGACGATTAGCAGGGAAGATCCCCATAATCCCTTTAGGTGTGAGTAAGTTTTCATGACTTAGCTTATCCAGCATCGCATTTGCATCAGAAAATACCCGTTTCGCCTCTTCACCCACCACGTCATCTTCTAAAATACGCGGGTATTTTCCTGCTAAAGACCACGTCATAAAGAAAGGTGTCCAGTCGATATATTCACGCAACACATCAATGCTTGCCGTAATTTCTTGCACACCTAGTTGGTTCGGTTTGGGGGGCGTGTAATTCAGCCAATCAATTTTGAGTGCATTGGATCGCGCAATATCTAAAGAGACTGGCGGTGTACGTGGTTTTTTTCTAGCGTATTGCTGGCGTACTATTTCATATTCACGCCGTGTTTTTGCAACAAAATCAGCTTTTTGAGTTTCAGATAATAGAGCAGCTACAACACCTACCGTACGTGATGCATTTTGTACATAAACGGTAGGATGACTATAATTTGGTTCTATTTTTACGGCAGTATGAGCTTTAGACGTTGTGGCACCACCAATCATTAATGGCAACGAAAAGCCCCGCCTTTCCATCTCTTTAGCCACATTCACCATTTCATCAAGTGACGGGGTAATCAGACCTGAAAGACCAATAATATCGACTTTTTCATCAATCGCCGTTTGCAGGATCTTATCGCAAGGCACCATCACACCCAAATCAATAATCTCATAGTTATTACACTGCAAAACAACACCCACAATATTTTTACCGATATCGTGAACGTCGCCTTTTACGGTAGCCAGTAAAATTTTACCTGCGGAAGTACCTGCTTGTTTAGTGGCTTGAATATAAGGCTCAAGATACGCAACAGCTTGCTTCATCACTCGCGCTGATTTTACAACTTGAGGTAAGAACATTTTACCTTCACCGAACAAATCACCGACGATATTCATACCATTCATCAATGGCCCTTCAATAACCTCAATCGGACTTGAGGCCTGTTGACGACACGCTTCGGTATCTTCAACAATAAATTCGGTGATCCCTTTAACTAAAGCGTATTCTAGACGTTTCTCTACATCCCATTGTCGCCATTCAGCAAGTTGATGGTTTTGTTCATCACTTTTCGTTCCACGATAACGCTCTGCCAATGCTAATAGATTATCAGTGCTTTCTTCATGGCGATTTAAAATAACGTCTTCTACAGCATTACGTAGCTCATCAGGCAATGAGTCGTAAATAGCAAGTTGTCCTGCATTCACAATCCCCATATCCATGCCATTTTTTACGGCGTAATAAAGAAAAACAGAGTGAATAGCTTCACGAACAGGATCGTTCCCTCGAAATGAGAATGAAACGTTAGATACCCCACCAGAAATTAAAGCATAAGGTAGTTGAGATTTAATATCTGCACAGACTTCAATAAAATCAACAGCATAATTATTATGTTCAGCAATACCTGTCGCGACTGCAAAAATATTAGGATCAAAAATAATATCTTCAGGTGGAAAACCTGCTTGCTCTGTTAATAACTGATAAGCCCGGCGACAGATTTCGATTTTACGCTCTCTAGTATCCGCTTGCCCCACTTCATCAAACGCCATAACAACAACAGCAGCACCATATTTACGCACTAATTTAGCATGTTCAAGAAAAGGAACTTCTCCCTCTTTCATAGAAATCGAGTTAACAATTCCCTTGCCTTGGATACACTTTAATCCCTCTTCGATTACTTCCCATTTTGAAGAGTCGATCATCACCGGAACCTTGGCAATATCAGGCTCACCAGCAATAAGGTTGAGAAAACGTGTCATGGCTTCAACTGCATCTAACATGCCTTCATCCATGTTGATATCGATGATTTGAGCACCATTTTCAACTTGCTGACGCGCAACATCCAATGCTTCTTGATAATTACCTTCTTTTATCAAGCGCTTAAATTTTGCAGAGCCCGTTACGTTAGTTCGTTCCCCCACATTCACAAACAATGAGTTCTCATCAATCACTAAAGGTTCTAAACCTGAAAGGCGACACGCTTTCTTAAGAGTTGGTAATGTTCTTGGGGCAATACCTTCTACTGCTTGTGAAATTGCAAGAATATGTTCAGGTGTTGTTCCACAACATCCTCCCACAATATTGAGAAAACCAGATTGTGCCCACTCTTTAATTTGCTCAGCCATTTCTTGAGCGTCTAAGTCATAGCCTCCAAACGCATTAGGTAAACCTGCATTAGGATGAGCACTGACATAGGTTTCAGAAATTTGTGAAAGTGTTTGAATATATTGGCGTAATTCTTTAGGGCCTAGCGCACAGTTTAAACCAAATGAAAGCGCATCGGCATGGCGTAAGGAGTGGTAGAATGCTTCTGTGGTTTGACCCGTTAACGTTCTTCCTGAAGCATCTGTAATGGTGCCAGATATCATCACAGGTAATTCAATATTCAGCGATTCAAATTCACATTTTATCGCAAAAATAGCTGCTTTCGCATTTAATGTGTCGAAAATAGTTTCGACCATAATTAAATCGACACCGCCTTTAATTAACCCTCGAGTCGCTTCTCGATACGCGACCACCAACTTATCAAATGAAACATTACGAAAAGCGGGATCATTAACATCAGGAGATATGGACGCCGTTCTATTTGTTGGTCCTAAAACACCAGCGACATAACGCGGTTTATCGGGAGTTAAAGTACTCCATTTATCTGCACAGGTTTTCGCTAATTTTGCCGCTTCTTCATTTAATTCAAAACAGAGCGACTCCATCTGATAATCAGCCATCGCAATGGAAGTCGAGTTAAAGGTGTTGGTTTCAACAATATCAGCCCCCGCCTGGAAATAAGCGTCATGAATATCGGCAATAATTTGGGGTTGTGTTAACACTAAAAGATCATTATTTCCTTTAACATCACAACCCCAATCAGCAAAACGCTCACCTCGATAATCAGATTCTGTCAGTTGATATTGCTGGATCATTGTACCCATTGCACCATCAAGTACTAAGATACGTTTTTCTAATGCTTCCACTAGTTGTTGTTTTATGTTTGCCACGTTGTTTCCTCTTAACCGAGAATGTTTTTATTCTTATTTCTTTATTTTTCTTTCGTTGTTTTTTTATCCTACCATATCTTTTTACAAAGATTTCTAAGACGAAGATGAGAGATTTTCACTCAGTAATAAATACTTTTAATAAATATTTCTTATCACACACTTTGTTTTGAAAAATGCAGTGATCGGAGGAGTTTTATTATGCGAGATAGTTCATAATAGATATTAATATGGATAGCATTTCTGGAGTGTATGCATGACAGTTTCCCCTACAAATAAAAAAGTGCGTAAGACGAAAACAACTGCCACTCAAAGCACTGCACAAGGAGGGCCGGTTCAGTCGTTAAGTCGTGGACTGACATTATTGGAATATATTTCCGAATCTCCGGGTGGTATTGCCCTAACTGATCTCGCCTTTCAAGCTGGATTACCCAATTCCACAACGCACCGCTTACTCACTACACTTCAACAGCATGGTTTTGTCCGTCAAGTTGGAGATTTAGGATTGTGGGTTGTTGGTACACATGCTTTTATTGTTGGTAGTAGCTTTCTGCAAACTCGTAATCTTTTAGTGATGGTGCATCCTATTTTGCGTCAGTTGATGGAAGATTCTGGTGAAACCGTCAATCTGGCTATTCTTGACCAAATTGAATTTGATGCCGTAATCGTCGATCAAGTGCAATGTAATGCACTAATGAGAATGTCAGCACCTATTGGTGGTAAATTACCGATGCATGCATCAGGTGCCGGTAAAGCATTTCTTTCAACATTACCAGAAAATAAATTACTGCCTTTACTCCAGAAAAAAGGCTTGATGGCCTATACCCCACATACCCGAACACTTCCTTCATCTTTAAAAGAAAACCTAGAGCAGGCCCGTAAACAAGGCTTCTCTTTTGATGATGAAGAGCATGCTTTAGGCCTACGTTGCATTGGCGCTTGTATTTATGATGAACACCACCAGCCTTTTGCCGCAATTTCACTTTCAGGGCCCGTATCTAGAATGACAGATTCACGCATCACTGAATTAGGCGCAATGGTTATCAAAGCAGCAAAACAAATTAGTCGTGAATATGGTGGAATAAAAAGTTAATCCTATCTATCACCTTCCTCATTGCAAAACGATAACACTGAGGAAGGAACTCCTTAATTAAACCGATTCAGCTTTTTTAAAATGACAGGTTTTAAGCTTTATTTCCGTTAAATATAAAAAAACCGTTATTTATCACCTAAAAAAATTGATGTTGATCACAGATGTTGTTTAAGACGCGCTAAGAGTATTGCAACTCATCTTGTTACCCGTAACAATGTTACCGGTAACAAAATACTATAGCTAAATTCTCATACTCTCTTTTCATAGCCAATAGTAACGCTGATCACCCTGTGTGAATAAAGGAAGCATCATTATGAACCCTAAAAACCATGACCCAATTCAGAACGACTTTGTTCCGCTTAACGAGACTGTAAAACAGGTGACAGAGCGTATTATTACTCGCTCACAATTGACCCGTCGCGCTTATCTGAAAAAAATTGAAGTTGCAAAAAGCCAAACAGTACATCGTGCTCAGTTGGCTTGCGGTAATTTAGCTCATGGTTTCGCTGCTTGTCAGGCTGATGATAAAAATCGCCTAAAAAATATGGTTCATAATGATATTGCCATTATCACTGCTTACAATGATATGTTGTCAGCGCATCAACCATATGAAAATTATCCTCAAAAAATTAAAAAAGCATTACATGCTGTTGGTGCCGTAGGGCAAGTTGCGGGCGGTGTTCCAGCTATGTGCGATGGTGTCACTCAGGGTCAAGACGGCATGGAGTTATCACTCCTTAGCCGTGATGTGATTGCAATGTCAGCGGCTGTTGGTTTATCCCATAATATGTTTGATGGTGCACTCTATTTAGGGATCTGCGATAAAATTGTTCCTGGACTGACGATGGCAGCACTCTCTTTTGGTCATCTTCCTGCTATTTTTGTTCCTGCAGGTCCAATGACGAGTGGTTTACCTAATAAAGAAAAAGTACGTATTCGCCAGCTTTATGCTGAAGGTAAAGTGGATCGTAACGCTTTGTTAGAAGCCGAAGCTGCATCTTACCATAGCATTGGTACCTGCACCTTTTACGGTACAGCGAACTCAAATCAGATGGTCATGGAAATGATGGGACTACATTTACCTGGCGCTTCTTTTGTCCATCCAGATACACCATTACGTGATGCATTGACTGAGGCGGCAGCTAGCCAAATAGTACGTCTTACTGAGAACTCCGGTAACTACCTCCCTATCGGTCAATTAGTTGACGAGAAGGTGATTGTAAATGGCATTATTGCTCTGTTAACAACAGGCGGATCCACTAACCTGACAATGCATTTAGTTGCGATGGCACGCGCGGCTGGCATTATCATTAATTGGGATGATTTTTCTGAACTTTCACAAGTCGTGCCACTGATTGCTCGCATTTATCCTAATGGACCTGCTGATATCAACCAGTTTCAAGCCGCAGGTGGTATTGCACTAATTATTCGTGAACTACTGAAAAAAGGCTTAATTCATCGTGATGTCAATACTGTTGCAGGATTTGGTATTGAACGTTATACCTTAGAACCTTGGCTAAATGAGGGTAAGCTCGATTGGCGTGAAGGTTCGACAAGCTCTTTAGATAAAGATGTCATCGCTGATATCAATACACCTTTTTCCTCACATGGTGGCACACAAGTAATGCAAGGTAATTTAGGTAGAGCTGTAATGAAAACCTCTGCTGTCCCTGATGAGAATAAAATTATCGAAGCACCTGCTGTTGTCTTTAATAGCCAACATGATATTGCCACTAAATTTGAAGCAGGTGAGTTAAATAAAGATTGTGTGGTGGTTGTACGTTATCAAGGGCCACAAGCCAACGGTATGCCAGAATTACATAAATTAATGCCGCCACTGGGGGTATTAATGGATAAAGGCTACAAAGTCGCATTAGTGACTGATGGTCGACTTTCAGGTGCATCAGGTAAAGTATCAGCTGCAATTCATGTCACGCCAGAAGCTATTAATGGTGGTTTATTATCCAAAGTACACGATGGCGATATCATTCGTGTTGATGGTAAAACCGGTGAGTTAACACTCCTTGTTGATGAACAAACACTCAATGCTCGCCAAGATAAAGTGCCTGATTTAAGTGCAAATGATATAGGCTGTGGCCGTGAACTGTTTGTGAATTTGCGTCGTCATTTATCCGGAGCTGAACAAGGTGCTTGTTGTATTGATTTTTAATACCAACAAGTTTTAATACCTAACGAGGAGCAGATTTAATTCATTTGCTCACCATTTTCTAATTAGGAAATACAAATGATGAATCATTGGAATACGAGTGCAGAGTCTGTACTAAAATCAGGGCCAGTTGTTCCTGTTATTGTTATTAATCATATTGATGAAGCGGTACCAGTTGCAAAAGCTTTAGTTGCAGGTGGCGTAAGGGTTTTAGAAGTCACATTACGTACAGATTGCGCTATTGACGCCATCCGCCGTATTGCAAAAGAAGTGCCAGAAGCCATTGTAGGTGCAGGAACTGTGATTAATCCGCAACAATTAGCACAAGTTACTGAGGCAGGCGCTCAATTTGCTATTAGCCCTGGATTAACAGATGCACTACTTAAAGCAGCTGTTGCGGGGAATATTCCTTTAATTCCAGGTATTTCAACGGTTTCTGAATTAATGCTAGGGATGAGTTACGGTTTAAATGAATTTAAATTTTTCCCAGCAGAAGCTAATGGGGGTGTTAAAGCATTAAAAGCGATTGCAGGACCATTCTCAAAAGTTCGCTTTTGCCCAACTGGAGGCATTTCACCAGATAATTATCGTAATTATCTTGCGCTAGAAAGCGTACTTTGTATTGGTGGCTCCTGGTTAGTCCCTAATGATGCGGTTAAAGCAGGTGATTTCCAGCGTATTACTGAATTAGCTAAAGAAGCCGTTGCTGGCGCTCAGCGCTAATTTTTGTAATAAAAAATATATTTAGCCCAATAAAGATAGGCATCCCCCATCCCCTTTATGCCTATCTTTGTTTAACCTTTTTTATCCTGACGGATCACAATAAACAAATCGCTTAGTTTGAGAATAAGCGTAAACATCTTCAATATACCCTTCTTTAATTCTTTGCTGTTGTTGTTGCCAATACTCTGGTGATAAAAGATCACGATGTTGAGCCTCAAAATAACAACAAACTTGCTTATCACTGCATAAAAAATAACGAAATTCTTCTGGGAAAACATCATTAAGTGCAACGCTATACCAGGGTTCACTGGCTAATTCATCTTCAGGATAACGAGCTGGCGGGATCGCCCGAAAATTCATATCTGTTATATAACTAATTTCATCATAATCATAGAAAATAACACGATGATGACGAGTTACACCAAAGTTTTTAAATAACATGTCACCGGGAAAAATATTCGCAGCGATAAGCTCTTTTAATGCTTGCCCGTAGTCTTCAACGACTGCTTTAAGTTGATTATCATCACACTGCGCCATATAGATATTAAGTGGCGTCATTCTTCGTTCCATATAAAGATGACGGATCAGTAATTTATCACCCAGATCTTCTAATTTATTGGGGATCTCTTGTTCCAAAATAACCATTAATTCAGGACTAATTCTTTTCTTATCGATCACGAAATTCTCAAACTCTTGAGTATCCGCCATTCGTCCAACACGATCGTGCTCTTTAACCAACTGGTAGCACTCTTTTACGCGCTCTGCTGTGATTGTTTTCTGTGGTGCGAACTTATCTTTGATGACTTTAAAAACGCGATCATACGTTGGTAACGTAAATACCAACATCACCATACCTTTTACTCCAGGTGCTTCGATAAATTGCTCCGATGAAAAATTCATAAAAGCAAGGTATTCCCGGTAGTATTCTGTTTTACCGTGTTTTTGGCATCCTATAGACATATAAAGCTCAGCGATAGATTTACCCGGTAATATATCTCTTAGCCATGCGACTAATGCCGCAGGAAATGGGGCATAAACCATAAAATAAGAACGGGCAAAACCAAAGACAATGCTGGCTTCATCTGCGGTTATCAAACAAGTATCAATCAACAATTGTTGTTCAATATTATGAATAGGTAATAAGAACGGAATATATTGATTATCAATCACAATTTTACCTATTAGCCAAGCAGCCTTATTACGATAAAATAGTTCATTTGCAATATGAAATACCGCATTGTGTAACTGCAAAGAAGAATATTGGGCATTAAGCACATTACAGATTGAAGTAATATCTCGTTGCTTATTTTGCCACGGCAATCGTAAAGGTAAACGTGATAGAATGTCATGCAACAATGTCGCCAAATCACTTTGAATAACAAACTGCTTTGATAACGGTCGAGGCGCTTGTGTAAAGCGATAAGCAGGTTGCGAAGAAAAAACAAAGAGGTTTTTTTTATTTAATTCACGATGATGAAATAGACGACAATAAACAGAATTAAAAAAGCTTTCTGCAATCTCAAATCGAGGATAATTGGGGAGTAATAATGTATAGTTTTCTTTTACTTTTTGTAAAAAAAAACTTTCTTTATCAATATCATGACGAATAGACCTAAGCTGTTCAACCACTAATCCAACATGATTATCATATAAACGGATGCGCTCTTTCATCGCTAGCTGAGCACCGTGCCAATCTGCTTGCTCAAAACGATATTGCGCTCCTGACGTTATCTCAAGGAAACGACCATATTGAGCATCAAAACCTTGTAAAATTGTTTGAGCAATCAAATCTTCCGGCGTCATTCACAACCTCACGAAAAAGAGGAGCATCCTGCTCCTGAATTATCACCACAAAAAGAGAGAACAATATTTTTAAACTTTAGAATTGCTGCTCTTCTGTTGAGCCCGTTAATGCCGTCACAGAAGACATACCACCTTGAATAATCGTCGTCACTTTATCAAAATAACCGGTCCCTACTTCTTGTTGATGTGATGAGAAGGTATAACCTTGATTAAGTGCAGCAAACTCTTTTTGTTGTACCTTCTCAACATAATGTTTCATACCTTCGCCCTTGGCATAATCATGTGCTAAATCAAACATGTTGAACCACATGCTATGAATCCCTGCTAAAGTAATAAATTGGAATTTGTATCCCATTGCCGAGAGCTCATCTTGGAAATGTGCAATCGTGCGATCATCAAGATTCTTTTTCCAATTAAAGGAAGGTGAACAGTTATAAGCCAGCATTTTTCCGGGATATTTATCGTGAATAGCTTCTGCAAATTTAGCCGCCATTTTCAAATCAGGGAGCGATGTTTCACACCACACCAGATCAGCATAAGGCGCATAAGCTAGACCTCGGCTGATAGCTTGATCGATACCTGCATGAGTACAGAAGAAGCCTTCAGGTGTACGTTCCCCTGTTAAGAACGAACTATCATAAGGATCGCAATCTGAAGTTAAGAGATCAGCAGCATCAGCATCTGTTCTTGCAACCAATAACGTTGGCACATCAGATACATCAGCAGCTAAACGTGCTGCAACCAGCTTTTGTACAGCCTCTTGGGTTGGAACTAATACTTTTCCCCCCATATGGCCACATTTTTTTACAGCAGCTAACTGATCTTCAAAGTGAACCCCCGCTGCCCCAGCTTCAATCATGGCTTTCATTAATTCAAAAGCATTTAATACTCCCCCAAAGCCAGCCTCCGCATCAGCCACAATAGGAAGAAAAAAATCAATATAGTCTTTATGTTGAGGGCCAATACCATTTGACCATTGAATTTGATCTGCACGTCTAAAGGTATTATTAATACGCTGAACAACATTAGGCACTGAATCAACAGGGTATAAAGATTGATCAGGATACATACTTGCCGCGGTGTTAGCATCTGCAGCAACTTGCCAGCCTGAAAGATAAACCGCTTCTAATCCTGCTTTTGCTTGTTGCAAGGCTTGCCCACCCGTTAAAGCACCGAGTGCATTAACATAACCTTTCTTCGATTTTCCATTTAATGATGACCAAAGCCTTTGAGCGCCACGTCGCGCTAAGGTATGTTCTGGGTTAACCGAACCTCTTAATTTAATGACATCTTCAGCGCTATAAGGACGAGTAATACCTTTCCAGCGAGGTTGTTCCCACTCTTTCTCTAATTGGGCGATTTGCTCTGATCTACTAATAGTCATAAAAACAGCTCCTATAAATACGGTAGTGATGATGTTTGCAGTTTATAAATACGTTTTGGCGTATCTTTTTTAATTTAAAAGTTGATAACCCGGTAAAGTCAGAAAATCGACTAATTCATCTTGGGTTGTAATGTTATCCATCAAAGAGGCAGCTTCTTTAAAACGCCCCTCTTCAAAACGTGTATCACCGACTTCTTGACGTATCACCTCAAGCTCTTCTTTCAGCATGTTACGAAAAAGATCTTTAGTCACGATTTGCCCATCAGACAGTGTTTTTTGATGGCGGATCCATTGCCAAATAGAGGTACGTGATATTTCTGCTGTTGCGGCATCTTCCATTAATCCATAGATAGGCACACAACCATTGCCAGAGATCCACGCTTCGATATATTGCACAGCAACACGGATATTAGCTCTCATCCCTTTTTCTGTGCGTTCACCAGTACAAGGCGCTAATAACATGTCAGCTGTTATTTTTTCATTACGTTGCACATCGAGTTGATTTGAACGAGATCCCAACACTGCATCAAAAGCCGCTAATACCGTTTCAGCTAGTCCCGGATGGGCAATCCAAGTACCATCATGGCCATTTGTTGCCTCAAGCTCTTTATCATCAAATACTTTTTTCAAAATGACACCATTTTGCTCTGGATCTCGACTTGGAATAAAAGCCGACATTCCTCCCATCGCAAAAGCACCACGCTTATGGCAAGTTTGAATAAGTAAACGAGAATAAGCACTTAAGAAAGGCTGAGTCATCGTGATCCCTTGTCTATCAGGTAATACACGATCAGGATAATTTTTTAATGTCTTGATATAACTGAAAATATAATCCCAACGACCACAGTTAAGCCCGACAATATGCTCTTTCATGTGAAAGAGAATTTCTTCCATTTGAAAAACAGCCGGTAAGGTTTCAATCAATACGGTAGCTTTAATCGTACCTATAGCTAAACCAAAACGTTTTTCTGTGAAATGAAAAACATCGCTCCACCATTTAGCCTCTTGCCAGGTTTGCAATTTAGGAATGTAAAAATACGGCCCACTTCCTTTTTCTAACAGTGCTTTATGGTTATGGTAAAAATACAATGCGAAATCAAATAACCCGCCAGCAATGGGTTTCCCCTGCCATAAGACATGCTTTTCAGGAAGATGTAACCCTCTAACTCTAGCGATCAATACTGCTGGTGATGCATTGAGTTGATAGCATTTACCCTGTTCATTCGTATAAGAAATGGTGCCTTTGACCGCATCGCGCAAATTGATTTGTCCATCAATCACTTTATCCCACGTAGGCGCTAAAGAGTCTTCAAAGTCTGCCATAAAGACTTTCACATTGGCATTTAATGCATTGATAACCATTTTGCGATCGACAGGTCCGGTTATTTCGACACGACGGTCTTGCAGATCTTTAGGTATTGGGTTTACTTTCCACTCTGAATTTATAATGGAACTCGATTCCGAAATAAAATCAGGGAGCATTCCGTTATCAACTTTATTTTTCCAATGATCCCTTTCTGCTAATAATGCATGCCTTCTCTCTGAAAAGTGACTTACCAAATCAGTTAAAAAACACTTAACATCATGATTTATTATTTCTTTTTCCTGTTCACCAAAAGATTGCGTAAAATTTAATTCTTCTATTATTAACGATTGTGACATTCGGCATTCCCCTAAAATCGTTTACACACCTGATTAAGATTAATGCAGTTTTCACAAAAATCAAAAATGAATTCCATTTTTATTTAAATAATTTTTAACAATGTGATTACAATGGTGTTTTTTTATTGTACAAAAATGAAATTTTCAAAAATAACTTGAGGCATCAAGAAGAGATCGACAATGAAAGGAAAAGAGGAATGTGAATACTTGATGATTTTAGCTATATAGCATTTCCTTATATGAATATTCTTCATACACAACATGAAAACCTCGACATTCAAAAAGTTATTAGATAGATTTAGGCTTCTAGATGTCTAGATGTTTCATGGAGGTTATTGAAATGCCAATTAGAGTACCGGATGAACTACCCGCAGTCAGTTGTTTACAAAAAGAGAATGTCTTTGTCATGACATCCAGTAGAGCGAGTATTCAAGATATTCGCCCTTTAAAAGTGCTTATCCTTAATTTAATGCCAAAGAAAATAGAAACAGAAAACCAATTTCTGCGGTTGCTTTCTAATAGCCCCCTTCAAATTGATATTCAATTATTACGTATTGACTCACGTATTCCTAAAAATACACCTGTAGAACATCTCGATACTTTCTATTGTGATTTTGACCAAATTAAAGAACAAAATTTTGATGGTCTTATTGTGACAGGGGCACCATTAGGATTAATTGAATTCGAAGATGTGGCTTATTGGACTGAAATAAAAGAAGTGATTACATGGGCTAAAGAACATGTCACCTCAACACTTTTTATTTGCTGGGCGGCACAAGCAGGATTAAATATTTTATATGGCTTGCCAAAATATACGCTAGAGCAAAAAATTTCAGGGGTATACAGTCATAATACTTGCTCTCCTCTTTCATTGTTAACTCGCGGATTTGATGAAACTTTTTTTGCTCCTCATTCTCGCTATGCTGGCTTTCCTATCGACTTTATTAAACATAATACTGATTTAGAAATCCTTGCAACTTCAGAAGAAGCCGGCGCTTATTTATTTGCATCAAAAGATAAAAGAGTCGTTTTTGCAACAGGGCATCCTGAGTACGATCCCAATACACTGGCAGATGAATATCATCGAGATGTTAAAGCAGGTTTAGATCCACAATTACCAGAAAATTATTTTCCTAATAATGACCCGAATAAAAAACCTATCGCTTCTTGGCGTAGTCATGGTCATTTATTGTTTGCAAACTGGTTAAACTACTATGTTTATCAGATAACACCTTTCGATCTTACGCAAATGAATCCAACATTAGAATAAAGAAAAACCCCAAAATCAATTTGGGGTTTTAAGATAACGGCTTGTCAAATTAAGGATTATTTATAACGGTGAGCCAATGCATTAGCAGCAATCATTGCATTATAAACGTCTTCTTCAGTAACCCTCATCGGCATATTGCCCATGGTATCACCTTCTGCACAAGCAATTTTCGCCACAGTACGCCATTCGCTTTCAATGAATTCTTTCATACCCATATCTTCAAGTGTCAGTGGTAATTCAGCCGCTTTAATAATACGGATCACTTCATCAATTTCTTCTTGTGGCGCATTTTCTAACACTAATTGTGTTAATAAACCAAAAACAACTTTTTCACCATGTTGAACGCGATGTAAAGACTCAACCGCAGACATACCATTGTTGACCGCATGAGCAGCGGCTAAACCGCCAGCTTCGGCACCAACACCACTAAGATAAATTGTTGCTTCAATAGTTTGTTCTAATGCTGGTGTAGTAATTTTATGGCGGATAGCATCCATTGCTTTATCAATGTTTTCACTTAACATTTCAAAGCATAATTGTGCTAAACCAAGGCCTGTACGTGATGGGCGTTGATTGACTAAGTTTAAACCGTCTGCTTGATAGCAAGCACGTGCTTCAAAGTAAGTCGCTAGAGCATCACCTACACCCGCTGAGAAAAAACGTTGTGGTGCAGAGGCAATAATCGCAGTGTCTGCAATAACAACATCAGGGTTTTGTGGTAAAAATAAATATTTATCAAACTCACCATTTTCTTTGTATAACACTGAAAGTGCCGTACAAGGTGCGTCAGTAGAGGCAATCGTAGGGAATAAAATAACAGGAATATGTTGATAGTAAGCAACCGCTTTAGACACGTCCAATGTCTTGCCACCCCCAATACCAATGATAACGTTCGCTTTATTCTCAATCGCAATTTTACCAAGGCGATGAACTTCAGCTTCAGTACATTCGTAATTAAATTTTTCAACCATTGCTTCAATCTTATTTTCTTTAAGAGAAGGAAGCGCTTCTTGGGTTACTTTTTCTAAGAAAAATTCATCACTAATAATAAAAGCATTATCACCAAAATCTTTAACGTATTTGCCAACAGAAGCAAGAAGTTGGCTACCAATAAAGAATTTTTTTGGGGAGGTTACAGAACGAGGTAATATAGACGGCATAACTAAATTCCTTTATTTTAGATTTTGCTATAAACAATAGCAGAATTAGTCTTTCATCTTACCTCTCATCAGAATATGAATCTAGTAAACTCTCTGATAGGTGTTATCTAATATATTGATATCGCCTGATTAAAATTCATAAAAAACATATGATTATTTTTAAATAATTTCAAAACAACCGGTTAATTAAACATTTATACCTATAATATAAGCATTGTTTTATAACTAAAATAACGTAATTTAGGATCATCAATGACACTTATACGAGAAAAACTGACGTTACCTGCAAATGCCAATAAACTCTTATTGCATTCTTGTTGTGCCCCTTGTTCTGGTGAAGTCATGGAATCATTACAAGCTTCAGGCATTGAATATACAATCTTTTTTTATAACCCCAATATTCACCCTCAAAAAGAGTACTTAATTCGTAAAGAGGAAAATATCCGTTTTGCTAAGAAACATAATATTCCTTTTGTCGATGCCGATTATGATACCGACAATTGGTTTGAAAGAGCTAAGGGAATGGAAAAAGAGCCTGAACGTGGTATCCGATGCACAATGTGTTTTGATATGCGTTTTGAAAGAACAGCTCTTTATGCCGCTGAAAATGGTTTTTCTGTTATTTCAAGTTCACTTGGGATCTCACGCTGGAAAGATATGAAACAAATAAATGATTGTGGCGAAAGAGCAGTAGCGCCTTATCCAAATATGGTTTATTGGAATTATAATTGGCGTAAAAAAGGGGGCTCAGCCAGGATGATAGAAATAAGTAAGCGAGAACAATTCTATCAACAAGAATATTGTGGGTGTATTTATTCATTAAGAGATACAAATAAACACCGTAAATCACAAGGTCGAGAACTTATTAAGATTGGTGTTCAATATTATACTGCTTAGATCTTTTTTCCTTTTATTCCAGGCATCACAAAAGTGATGCCATAAAAAGGACAACACAATAAATCGTTATTTGATATACAGTCATGTTATATTCACGTTATAACAACATATATTATTTTATTAAGGTGATTTCTTGTGGAAGACGCTGTCATTCTCGTAGATAAAAATGATAATGAGCTAGGAACAATGCCAAAACTTGAAGCTCATATTGTAGGCGCCTTACATCGAGCCTTTTCATTATTTATCTTTAATTCAAATCAGCATTTACTTATTCAACAACGTGCAATATCTAAATATCATTCTGGTGGTTTATGGGCAAATACATGTTGTAGCCACCCGCTTCCAAACGAATTACTGTCAGACGCTATTCATCGCCGTTTAGATGAAGAATTAGGCATGAAATGTGATATGCAATCTATCGGAACCATTCTGTATAACGAAAAAGTGACAGATGATCTGATAGAGCATGAATTTGATCATCTATTTCTGGGATTTAGTGATGAATTACCACATAGCAATCCCGATGAAGTGATGGATTATCGTTGGGTCGCTCTCGATTCTCTTTATCAAGATATTGAAGAGAATGCGAAAAATTACAGTGTTTGGTTTCGTTATATCTTAAACCGAATGGGAATTGAACAGTTTTCTCGTTGGAGCCAAGGCATTATTTAGCAATTATCTTATTAACGATCTAAATAAAATAAGCAACTTATGTTTTTGGTCTTTGTTTCTATCTAGTCACTATTAAATTCAATGAATTAGCGACTAATATATCTATTATAAAAACCTTAAACGCAAAAAAGCCAACCCAGTGGGTTGGCTTTCTCGTCTTATTTAATGCCTGGCAGTTCCCTACTCTCACATGGGGAGACCCCACACTACCATCGGCGCTACAACGTTTCACTT